>Ga0335070_10000288_pt1 | contig 58743 bp, 53 predicted proteins | sample Lox_Sample_13_FD_206722 | JGI IMG/M metagenome (GOLD analysis project Ga0335070, IMG submission 206722) | Soil microbial communities from Loxahatchee National Wildlife Refuge, Florida, United States - Lox_Sample_1.3 | ecosystem: Environmental > Terrestrial > Soil > Wetlands | place: USA...
GTTCATATAAACCCAATTGCGATCTGCAATTTGCAATTTGAAATTATCTTTCTCGGTATTCCCCGAACACTTCTCTCAAGGTGTCCGAGATTTCTCCTAATGTCGCGTAGACCTTAACCGCCTCCAAAATGGGGAGCACCAGATTGTCTGTGCCTTGAGCAGCTCTTTTCAGAACGGCTAAGGCGTCCTTCACCTTGGCATGGCTTCTCTCTTTCTTAACCCGTGCAAGTTTTTCTTTCTGGTATTGCTCTACCTCGGGTTTGATGCGAAGGATATCTCTAAGGGGTTCCTCTTCGACCTGAAACTGGTTCAATCCAACTATGATCCGTTTTTTAGTTTCGATTTCCTTCTGGTATTGATAGGCGCTTTCAGCAATCTCTCCTTGAATGTAACCTGATTCGATCGCCTTGATCGCTCCTCCCATGGTCTCGATCTTATCGATATAGTCCACCGACCTTTTTTCTATCTCATTCGTAAGCGCTTCCACGGCATAAGACCCTCCAAGAGGGTCGATCATATCGGCGACCCCGCTTTCGTACCCGATGAGTTGCTGGGTTCTCAATGCAAGCCTGACGGAATCTTCGGTGGGCAAGGCATAAGCCTCGTCCCTTGAGTTGGTATGAAGCGACTGAGTCCCTCCCAATACAGCCGCTAAAGCCTGGAAGGCAACCCGCACCACATTGTTGTCGGGCTGCTGAGCGGTGAGCGAGCAACCGGCCGTCTGAGTATGAAACCTCAACATGCACGACTCCTCCCTTTTTGCTTTGAATCGTTCCTTCATGATTTTCGCCCAAAGCCTTCGAGCCGCCCTGAATTTTGCAATCTCTTCGATGAAGGTGCTATGGCAACAGAAGAAGAAGGCGAGGCGGGAGGCGAAGGAATCCACGTCAAGGCCCGCTCGGATGGCTGCCTCCACGTAAGCAATGCCGTCGGCGATCGTAAAGGCCACTTCCTGGACGGCGGTGCAACCTGCCTCACGCATGTGATAGCCGCTGATGCTGATCGTGTTCCATCGGGGGACCTGGTTTTTGCAAAAGGCAAAAATATCGGTGACGATGCGCATCGATTCGAGCGGAGGATAGATGTAAGTTCCTCTCGCTGCATATTCTTTCAAAATATCATTCTGAATCGTTCCTTGAAGGACTTCGGCTTTCACCCCCTGCTTTTCTGCCACAGCCATATACATCGTCAACAGGATGGCCGCGGTGGAGTTGATCGTCATGGAAGTGGAGACCTTATCCATAGGGATGCCATCGAAAAGGATCTCCATGTCTCTCAACGTATCAATCGCCACACCGACCTTTCCAACTTCACCTTCAGATAGGGGATGGTCAGAATCGTAACCAATCTGTGTTGGAAGGTCGAAGGCAACGCTCAAACCCGTTTGTCCGTGTTCCAGGAGATACTTATAGCGTTTATTGGTTTCCTCCGGCGTGGCAAATCCCGCATACTGGCGCATTGTCCAGAGTCGGCCCCGGTACATAGTAGGCTGGACTCCGCGAGTGAACGGGAACTCGCCAGGGAAGCCCAAGTTATCACAGTAATCCAGGTCAGCGGTATCCACAGGAGTGTAGAGGCGGTTCAACTCAATATGGGAGGTCGTCTTAAAGGAGGGTTCCCTTTCGGCTGCCTTCGAAAGGGCTTTTTTGAGGGTTGTGGTTTCCCACCTTTCAAATTCATCTCGAACTTTCTTAGCCATAGTTTACCTCATAAAATCCTAAATCCGAAATTCGAATATCGAAACTCGAAACAAATCCTAAATTTAAATGTTCAAATTTCTAAAACACATTTTATTCTCGGTTTTGGGATTTTGAATTTCGGACATTTGAATTTGTTTCGAAATTCGTATTTCGTGCTTAAAATTTCCGCTTAAAGCGGTATGTTTCCATGTTTCCGCCAGGGGTTGGTATCGACTTTGGTCTTCAAAGTATCCAGAGCTTGAATGATTTTGGGACGGGTTTCCTCGGGTTCAATGATCTCATCCACGTAGCCTAATTCTGCGGCCTTATAAGGGCTGGCAAATTTCTCATGATATTCGGCAACCAGTCGTTGGCGCGCTTCGTTGGGATCTTTCCCCTCTTTGATTTCATTTCGGAAGATAATATTCACCGCCCCCTCCGCACCCATGACCGCTATTTCGGCGGTGGGGTAACAGTAATTGATATCTCCTCGAATGTGTTTACTCGACATCACGTCATAGGCTCCCCCATAACCTTTGCGGGTGATGATCGTAATCTTCGGAACCGTCGCCTCACAAAATGCGTAGAGGAGTTTGGAGCCGTGTCGGATGATTCCCCTTTCCTCCATATCGATTCCCGGAAGAAAGCCCGGGACATCGACGAAGGTGATAATGGGAATGCTAAAGCAATCGCAGAACCGAACAAATCGGCCCGCCTTCACTGAAGAATCCGGGTCAAGGGACCCGGCCAACCAATTGGGCTGATTGGCGACAATCCCCACGGGCATGCCGCTGTAACGGGCAAAGCCGACGACGATGTTCTTTGCCCAATCTTTCTGCACTTCAAGGAAATAGCCGTTATCCACGGTTGGGAGGATCACTTTTTTCATGTCGTATGCTTTCTTGGAATCTTCCGGTACGGCGGTCTTTAATGATTCATCCATTCGATTGGGATCATCCGTACATTCGATCATCGGCGGCTTCTCCCGATTATTTTGAGGGAAGAACCGTAGCAACTCCTTGATGAGGCGAATCGTATCCTCATCATTCTCTCCGGCAAAATGGGCCACTCCACTTTTTTCCATATGGACCTTTGCTCCTCCCAATAGCTCCGAGGTGATGGGTCTTCCATCTGCGGTTTCTGTCTTACCTATAGCTGCCCGTATGACATCCGGTCCGGTGATATGCAGGTAGCTTGTTTTCTTAGTCATTAGAATGAAATCGGTCATGGCCGGGGAATAGACCGCACCTCCTGCACAGGGTCCCATAATGGCTGAGATTTGGGGGATCACCCCAGAAGAGAGGACATTTCTCAAAAAGATATAAGCATAACCAGCAAGACTCTCCACACCCTCTTGAATTCTAGCCCCTCCAGAATCGTTTAAACCGATGACCGGGGCCCCCGTCTTCATGGCCAGATCCATCACTTTACAAATCTTTTCCGCGAAGGCCATCCCCAAGGCGCCACCGAATACGGTAAAATCTTGAGAAAAAACAAATCCCAGACGGCCTTCAATCTTTCCATAGCCCGTCACCACACCGTCTCCAAAGAATTTCTTCTTGTCCATCCCAAAATCGGTGCACCGATGGGTGACAAACCGGTCCAGCTCAACAAACGTTCCAGGATCAAAGAGAAGATCGATTCTTTCACGAGCAGTCAATTTACCATCTCGATGCTGTTTATCGATTCTCTCTTGACCCCCGCCTAATGACGCTTCTCCTCTTCTTTTTTCAAGCTCCTTTCGAATCGCATCGATGGATCTCACGAGTGATTCCCTCCCTCCGTATCAGAGAACTTCAACACAAGTTCCAAATTTGCATTGGGCATTCTGCCATTTACATTTTCTTATGATCTTTTAGTTCGTCGGCCAGCATTCTTTCCGCTACAGAGTAAGGGTCCGTCCGGCGATTCGTTAGGTCATCCATGATCTTGTCCCATTCCCTTTCTTTTTTCATTTTCTCAATAAAATGAGACATCACTTCGGTTTCAAGGATTTCTAGGAAGGTTGTCTTTGTCCTTTCTCTTCGCTTTTTTTCCAGGCCCTGACTCTGTTCCAGGGCCTGCTTATGACGATAGATTCCATAAACCAGTTCAAAAATCCCTTTCCCTAAAATCGCTTCTGTTTTAAAAATGAGGGGTTCCCATTTATCGTCTCTCCGTTGCCCCATTTCGAGAACCATTCGGAGATCACGTTCCACCTTGTCTGCTCCCTCGCGATCACATTTATTGACGACAAAAAGGTCTCCGATTTCTATGATTCCAGCCTTGATAGCTTGAATATCGTCTCCTGACCCTGGGACGAGAACAACAATGGAGGTGTGGGCAGTGTTGACAATCTCCACTTCATCTTGTCCCACGCCCACTGTCTCGACCAGGATGATATCCTTTCCCATCGCATCCATCACATTGATAATATCTTGAGTCGACCGGGAGAGCCCCCCCAAGCATCCGCGGGTCGCCAGGGAGCGAATGAATACCCCTTCGTCTGTGGCGTGGCGTTGCATCCGAATCCGGTCGCCTAAAATCGCTCCTCCAGAGAAGGGGCTGGAGGGGTCCACAGCCACAATCCCAACGCTTTTTCCCTCCTTTCGAAAGATGTCCACCATCTTATCGACAATGGTGGACTTGCCGGAACCCGGAGGGCCAGTAATCCCAATGATATAGGCACTTCCTGTCTTAGGATAAAGCTCTTTCAATGATTCTAGGGCGCTGGGGAGACGATCGTCAATATCCCTCATCAGCCTGGAAGCAGCCCGAATATCCCCCTCCAAAATTCGTTTGGCCAGACTCATAATTTTAACAAGATACCAAAGTTAGCGAGAAGAGGCAATAGATGGGTTAAAGGATAAATTTAGAGTTAAGAGTTAAGAGTTTAGAGTGTAAGATTGAAACTCATAATTCATAACTCTATAGAGTTCTGCCCGGAACCCCGATATGCCGGGCGATGACAATCCTTTGGACTTCGGAAGTTCCTTCTCCGATGTCCAGGAGCTTCTGGTTTCGATAATGGCGTTCAACGGCATATTCCTTCATCAGGCCGTATCCGCCGTGGAGCTGGACAGCATGGTTGGCCACCCGATGATACATTTCAGAGCAGAACATTTTTGCCATTGCGGCTTCCTTGGAAAAGGGACGATGCTGCTCGAATAGCCAGCAGGCCTTATAGAGCAAGAGCCTCGCCATCTCAATCTCCGTTGCCATGTCTGCAAATTTAAAGGCATTGACCTGGAATGAAGCGATGGGTCTCCCGAACTGTTCTCGCTGTTTGGCGTATTTAAGCGCCAGTTCAAAAGCACCCTGAGCACCTCCTAAGCCCATGGCTGCGATACTGAGCCTTCCCCCGTCCAAAGTGGCGAGCATCTGGTGGAGCCCATCGCCACGCTTACCGAGAAGATTCTCCTTAGGAACCTTGCAATCTGTGAAGGAGAGTTCGCCAGTATTGGATGCCCTCCAAACCATCTTCCCGTGCATCGTTTCCGCGGTGAAACCAGGGGTTCCGTTTGGAACCAAGATGCAGGAAAGTTCATTCCTCCCGTCTGCCCGCCTTCCGGTTATTGCCTGAACCACACAGACCTTACTCATGTCCGTGGTTGAATTACTGATGAAGATTTTCGAACCATTAATTACCCAATGGTCCCCGTCCAAATTTGCCGTCGTTCTTGAGGCACCCGCGTCAGAACCGGCGTTCGGCTCTGTCAGGCCAAAGGACGAGAGAGCCGTTCCTTTGCACAGATCGGGTAGCCATTCTTTCTTCTGTTTTTCGTTTCCGTAGTAGTAAATGGGTGAGATTCCCAGGGAGTTGCCCGCCGCGAGCGTGGCGGCTTGAGAACCATCGACTCGTGCGATCTCTTCGACCGCGATGACGTAAAAGAGATAACCGAGATTGCCCCCGCCATATTCTTCAGAAACAAAAAGACCAAAAAGACCAAGCTCTCCCATCCGCTTTGTCAAGGCACAGGAGAATTCTTCTTTATCGTCAAGTTCCTGAGCAATGGGGGCGATTTCCTTTTCCGCGAAGGTTCTCACCATCTTTTTTAAAATCTGTTGTTCGTCCGTCAAATCGAAATTGAGGGGCATACCGACCTCCCGATACCGAAAGTGGAATGTAGTGAGCGGTAGGTGGTTGAGTTCCACATTCTACCTTCCACTGTCCACTCCTCATTCTTCGTAGGGCACCCAGTAGTAGTCGAGCACCGTATTCGTAGGGTTTTTTGTCCTGAACTCAGCTTTAACCCTCATTCCGATATACGGTTTTCCATATAGCAAATAACTTTTCGGGATTGTAGCTAAGCCCGGGAGCTCCACATCGACTTGCCAGTAGGGGGTGGAAAGTTCAATACCGATTCCAGCATAGACGACTTCGGTAAAGGTATAGATCTTGCCGATCACTGGATTGCCTAAAGGCTTCCAGGTCATTTCGGTATGGCAGTCTGGGCAATGGGCCCGGGGCGGAATCCAGAGGCGTTTTTCCGGACAGTTCTTGTTTGGACAAAGGGTGGCTCGTAATTCTCCTTTCCTGAGACCTTCAAAAAAAGGAGATAGCATGCCATAAGTATGGACATGGGTGAGCGATCGAGGCCATTCAATAACAGTGGCTGGTTCTTTTTGACGTATTTTAGTGACCTGACCAACAAATTTTATTTCTTCCCTTTTCTTCGTCTGGATCTTTTTCTTGATCTGGACCTTCTTCTTTGCCTGTTCCTTTTTCTTTGATGGTGTTTTTTTCTTTACCATGGGAACTTTCCTCCTTTATCCTGTACCCTTCAAGCCACGTCTTATAAGACGGGACAGAGCACGATTTTGCAGAAATATTCCGAGTTGGAACCCTATCCTCATGAAAAGTTACAGGGTTTACCAGCTCTTCCTGAGAATGCCGACGGTGACGTGGGAACCCACTCCTGCGTGAGAAACCCACAGGGCCTGTTTGCTATTTTCGGGTATCTGAAGGCTCTGCCAATCCTTGGGTTTCTCTTTCCCCCATTTCTTCCAGATCTTGGGATCGCCATGGAATTTGTCGTACTTCTGCTGTAATTGCCACAGACACTCAGCGGCCTGGAAGATCCCTGTCGCCCCTACCGCGTGCATTGTTCCGATTAGCCCCCCGGACAGGTTGGAAGGACATTTTCCGGGTTTCCCAGTACTCGGATTGATGTAATAGGCATCTCCAGACTCAATATAATCTTGCTCCTGACCATAGGGCCTGAGCCCGATGTCGCCGTAGGTCTGCAGGTCACTGATGGTAAAGGCATCGTGAAGTTCAACGAGGTCCAAATCCTCGATGGGATTTTGAATACCCGCCATCCGATAGACAAGCCAGGCTGCAAATCGGGAGGCCAAGAAACTCTCAAATCCCGGATACCGAGCCCCTTCTTTGCCATAGAGGTCTTTATACATTCCCAGGGTTTCATGAGGAAGCAAGGGCACCTCCATATGCCGACGGTCAGCCACCCGTAACGTATGCGTTCCACCACAGATGAATAGTTCACACGGATGGTCGGTTAACTTGTAAGCTGTTTCTTCATCACAGACCAGTACGGCTGCTGCCCCAACGCTCATGGCACAACATTCAAGGAACCGTAGCGGATAGGCAGACATGGGACTGGCCAAGACTTCGTCGACCGTATATTTCCCTGGCTGTTGGGCATAGGGTGAGGAGCAGGCATAAAGATGGTTTTTAACAGCTATTTTTGCCCGGGTGATTTCGGAGACATTAAAGGTCTGGGCAAAGCGATTTGCCATGGGGGCGTAGTAGGATGAATAAACCCGACCCAAGCGGGTTTCGAAGTCCTTACAGGCTGCTGTGGAGATATAAAAGTTACCGGTACGAGTATCCACTTCGTCCATGCGCTCCCAACCCGCAGCAAGTGCCACATTGGAGTAACCTGAAGCTACTGCCATAGCAGCAGCAAGGATGGCTGAACCTCCGGTAGCCCCTCCTGTTTTAATCCCCAAATTATAAAGTGGGTCTAGCCCCAGATAGTCATGGACCTTAGCTTGGCAGAGCAATTGATCCTGAAAATGGTCGGCAAACTCACCATATGTGGCAAAGGTGATGAGTCCTTTGACCTCTAACGGGTCCATTTTTAAGCCATTATTCTCTAACATATCCTTGAAGGCCATCATCACCAATTCTTCCAGTTTGTATTCGGGGAAATATTTTTTGTAGGCCGTTGTTCCTCCGGCTACAACAAAAACCCTTCGGATCCATTTTGGAATCCTTAAATTGCCTTCCTTAAATGTGATCATTCTTGTTCCTCCTGAATGCAGAATTTTTGTTTTTGATCAATAAATTGACTATTTTTCGGTTTCACCTCCCCTTCTTCTTGGTGTTCGGTTCCTAGTCATTATTGAATCCCGCGTAATAAATGTCCTGGCTCTGGGCAGTGAGTGATAAAGGATGAGAGGACAAAAAAACCAGTGGAATCGAATCGGCGCCGATATTATGCGATCGAATTGTTGAAAAAGAATCAACCCTACTTAGCACCTCCTTTGTTCAACTTCTGGCGTATTCTTTCCTGATAATTAAAAATATCTTCTTTCAATCTCTTTAGGTTTTGAATCCGCTCATTGATCTTTCCCACATGGTTTTCCAGTAATTCCAGAAGCCGGGATAAGACTTTTCTGTCGGTCCGATGGATTTGATAAATATCTTCCAGTTCATGCATTTCGGAAAGCGTTAGACCGAGGTGTTTGAGCCTTTTAATAAATTTCAGGCGCTGAATATCTCTATCGGTATAGACTCTTTTTCCCCCTTCAATCCGTTTGACGGAATCGAGGAGACCGATCTCCTCGTAATATCGGATTGTTCGAGGGCTCATCCCAACTAAATTGGCTAGTTCACCAATTCGATAATAGGTCGATGCATTGATCTTCATAAAACCACTTAACGTAAACTGCAAAAAGAAAAAAAATAAATTAGGAGGTTTGCCTCCCGGCTATCCCGACCTCCGTTCAATTATTGGACTCACTTTACCATAATCGCAAGGGGTCGTCAAAAGTTTATTCCCAGGTACGTTGGTCTTCGATCTTCTTCCCCCCATCCGGGATCGTGCCCTTTGGAACGAGTTGAGCATCGCCCCTCACCTTCATCACATCCCGGACAGATCTTTCAATCTCTTCCTTTAATTTTTCAGATTGGGAAACCTCCTCTTTGAGTTCGATCAGGAAGGTCATCTCATCCTTGTGTTCCTTTCTTGTAACCACCACCTGATACTTTGCAATCTGTGGATGTTTTGAAGCCACTTCATCGACTTGGCCAGGATGGATGAAAAGTCCCCTGACCTTGGTTGCTTGATCCACTCTCCCTAGAATTTTTACCAATCTCGGAGAGGTTCTGCCGCAAGGGCAAGGGAGTTCGTTCAGGATGGAGAGGTCTCCTGTTCCGAATCGAATGAGGGGGTAGACCTTATTGAACGTGGTTGCAACAATCTCTCCCGTTTTTCCAGGGTACAATTGCTTGCCCGTCTCAGGGTCAACGATCTCCACAATCTTGTCATCCGGGATATGCATCCCATTCTTCTCCATACATTCGTAACCCAAGCATCGAATATCAGCGGTCCCATAACCTTGTCGGATAATCATTCCAAATCTCTCCTCCAATTTAGATCGGAGAGATTCGGGGACCATTTCTGCAGCCACAAAGCCGACCTGAAGGTTGAGGTCTTTTTTCAGATCGAAGCCCATCTCCTCCGCCTTTTCAGCGATATTGAGAAGAAAGCTTGGAGTTCCGCAGAATGCGGTGACCTTTAAATTCTTAAGGATATTAACCTGTTGTTCGGTATTGCCGACACCTGCGGGGATAGTAATGCACCCAATCGTGAAGAGAGAGTTATCCAACATCTCCATCGCAAAAGGAACCATGTGGTAACTGAATGTATTGATCGCAATGTCTCCAGAGCGAAAGCCCGCTGCATACATCCCCTGTGCCCATCCAAGCTCATCATACTGAATTTCGCCAGGTTCATAGAGGGGTCCTGGCGAGACATAGATCCTTCTCAATTTGCGAAGCACGACCCCTTCAAATCCACCAAAGGGAGGATTCTTCTTCTGAAGCTCCATCAGGTCAGTTTTTTGAGTAATTGGAATTTTTTCTAAATCTTTAATGGTCTGGATCTCTTTTGGTTCCAGTCCAGCAGACTCCAATCTATCTCTAAACGCAACAGAATGTTTACTAGCATATTGTATGATTCCCCTTAATCTTCGGTTAAGGTATTCAATTCGCTTTTTATGGGGCATGGTTTCAAGATTCTTCTTAAAGAAACCTGTACCGCGTTCCGTCACATCTTGTTTGGGCATATTATCTGTCCTCACGGGTCATTTATCCAATTTCTCCCCTTTTTATCCAAAGAGTAGAAGTGATTAGGAAGCTTAGTTCATTCAGTTTTTGATACCAAGGAAACGACTACCGCCTGGAAGGCGGTAGCTTTGTATCTTGGTCAATTACAAATTGACTGTCAAATGTCCTATCCTAGCCACCTTTTCCGACGTTTATAATGTTTTACGTCTCGGTAACTCCGCTTCTGGCCCATCCCAGTAAATCCGAGATAAAATTCTTTAACATCCTCATTGTTCCTCAATTTATCAGCCGGACCGTCTAATACAATCCTGCCATTTTCCATCACATAGCCGTACTCTGCCAGTTCTAAGGCAATATGAGCATTTTGCTCGACGAGGAGGATGGACACCCTTGTTTCCACATTGATCCTCTTGGCAACATCAGCGATTTCCCTGACCAGCAGTGGAGATAAACCCATGGAAGGTTCATCAAGGAGCATGATTTTTGGATGTCCCATCAGGCAGCGGCCCATGGCGATCATCTGTTGCTCCCCTCCTGAACAATAGCCTGCGGTATTATTTCTAATTCCTATGAGCCTCGGGAAATAGCTATAAACCATTTCCAAATCTTTTTTGAACCGTGTCCCATTTCCTGGGACAATGAGTCCCCCTGCTCGAAGATTTTCCTCCACAGTAAGATGTTCTGCTAAACGCCTTCCTTCCATAACTTGGAGAATTCCCATCCTGGCAATGTCTTCGGGATAAAATTTATGAATAGGTTTTCCTTCATAATAGACACTTCCATCAGTGACCTCTCCCTCTTCGGTTCGGAGCAATCCCGAGATAGCCTTCAGGGTCGTTGTCTTGCCGGCACCATTGGCTCCTAATACGCAAGCGAACCCACCTGTTTCAAGTTGGACATTGACTCCCTTCAACACCAGGATGGTATTGAGATATTTCACCTCAACATTCTTCAATTCCAACATGGGAGTTTATCTCCTTATAGGGATGAAGAGGATTGGCGAAAAGGCCGGACCCTCTTCTCCCCCCATTATTTCACAGGGATGTAATGGATGTTGATCGTCTCGTCTTTGAACAGACCTTGTTTGATCATATCATCCGGGACAAGCCGGGGCACCTTATACCATGGGGACAGGACTGTCACCTTACCGTTTTTAATGCCGACTAACCGGTCATAGTTCGCCAGACGACGGTCATCCTTACCTGCCGGTGCACTTTGAAGTTTGGTCGTTGTGTCATTGGCGGTGTAACCGGCTAAGGTCTGCATGCCAAACTCTTTGACATCCTTCCCGGTAATCTTTCCACAGGCTGTGGCTAAATCGACCTTATCCCGTTTCATAATTCCCACTAAAGCCCGTCGTACCCCCTCCAGCATATTGGCTTTCATCCGGATCCCACGCATATACTGGATATTCGGCATTCCTGGTTCTTTCCGATATTTGTCATTGAGCATCTTGGCGAATTTGACGCCGGGTTCATTGGGTTCGGCCGCTGGGACAAAAACGGGTTGAGGACACATATACCCCTCAGCCGATCCAGGACCCACAACATCCAACAGTTGATCGGCAGGGGCCCACAGATTGGCGATATGAGCCATCTTAGCTGCCAGACCAAGCTTATGGATACCTTTCATTATGACTGCTGGGGTTTGAACAATGGAGTTCGACCAGATGATATCAATTCCCTGTTTATCAAAATCGGAAAGAAAACCCATCACTTCCGGATCCGTTGGCATCGGGGTACAAAATCGTTCTGCCACCATCTCATATTTTCCGGTTTTCTCTCCATGCCTTTTCGTCGGTTCAATGGCAGCTCGGCCATAGGCCGTATCCCAGGTTAAATGGGCTACCTTGGCCTTGATGCCCTTGCCTTTCTTTGGCCAGAGATTGTCAATATAGTATTCAATTGCCCCTGCAGCAGATTCTCCATAACTCCAGCAGTCCATATAATTCCATGCAGGCGGATAGAGCTGAGGATCACTAAAACCAATTCCATAGCATACGATGCCGTCCCTTTCGAGAATTGGTTTCATCATCTCCTGATTCGGAGAGGACCACATCTCAATGATTGTGGGTTTTGGCGTTCCCATCCTGAACCTTTTGTAGGCAGACATGAACCTGGCATCAACATTTCCAAATTCAGCCCACACATATTTAACCTCGACCCTCGTCTTCCCATCGCCAAAAACATCAAGTCCCCCTTGCTCGGCAATCCAGGCCAAATAATCCTTGCCTCCCTTCTCTGAAGGGATGGCAATGGGTGCATAGGCCCCAGTGAGGTCAATAATATTGTGGATCGTGACGGTTGGTTTCCCGGCAGCTGTCCCATCAGTAGAAGACAAAAAGAAAATGGAAACCGCTAACGCTACTAATAAATAAAGAAGCCCACTTTTTCCTTTCATTTTTCTTACCTCCTTGTTAGAAATGGTATTCTTCTTTAAACCTCAATTTCTACCCTCCTTAATAAGGAAAAGGATGGAGACGATAGGATCGCTTTACAATTTCCCAGCGATGGGCAATCCCCCTGGGTTCAAACACCAGAAAGATAACAATGATCAAGGAATAAAAAACGAGTGCAAAGGCTGCTGAAGCATAGAAAGCCGCACCGCCCAAAAAAATTTCTGCTAAAGGGGTGACGAGGGTAGTGGCTTCGTCCAATATCTTCCAGACCACGGCTCCTGCAATAGCGCCGAAGATGCTTCCGAAGCCTCCGACAACGAGGAATCCCAAATACCAGATGGAATCTTCGAGGCGGAACCAGGCGATATTCACATACTCGTAGTAGGCTCCTCCCAGTGCGCCGGCAATTCCTGCAAAAAAGCAACCAATGCCAAAAGCCATGATCTTGGTATAGGCAATATTAATCCCCATCACCTCCGCAGCAATATCATTGTCTCTCACGGCAACGAAAGATCGGCCCAATTTGGTCCTGGCTAAATTGGTTGCTAGGTAAGTCATGATGATCGTGATAGTCAGTACGAGGAAGTAATAGTTTCGATCACTTTTAAAATCAATTCCGAAAAGAACATCGGGCCGTTTCATCCACATCCCTTCCGTACCGTTTGTTACAGAACGCCAGTTATTGATGACATAGACAATTACGAAATGGGCAGCTAAGGTAGCAAAGGCGAGGTATAAACCTTTTATCCTTAAAGCAGGAATGCCAAACATCATACCGAGGAACATAGGGATCAGCCCGGCAAGAGGCAGACAGAACCAGAAGCTAAACCCAAAATGTCTCTGGAGAATCCCGACGGTATACATCCCCACACCCATAAAAGCAGCATGTCCGAGGGAAATCTGGCCGCAATAGCCTGTGATAATCTGCAGGCCCAGCATGCCGATGGTAAAGGCACAAATTGGGATAAGAAGGGAGAGCCCATAATCGCCCATTGTCAGAGGGAGGAGATACATGCCGACGATCAGGAGTGCTAACAATGTCTTTCGCAGCGGAGTCCTGTAAAGTTCTTTGGCTTGGAAGTAATTCCGGTCGAACGTACCACAGGGTCTATTGATATTGATACTCATTGTGTGCTCTCTTTACAAGAAGTGAGCAAAACGTCCCACGTCTCCCATTTTCCGATTTGCGATTTTCTAAAGCCTCTCTATTCTGACTAAGCCAAAAAGACCATAGGGTTTCAAGAAAAGGATCAACAGCAAAAAGACAAAAGGAGCCATCATCGTGGTCTCGCCGGGCAGAAGCGGAGCGATATAAGTGATCGTCAGCATCTGGAGGATGCCGATGGCGAGACCAGCAATAATTGCACCTGAAAATGATTCCAACCCTCCGAAGAGGACGGCCGCGATAGCAATCAAACCATTCAGATCTAGAGAGAGACCAACACCCTGAATGTTCCCCAGTAACATTCCTGTTATCACAGCAATGATACAAGAGATCACCCAGCTGTACTGAAAAATTCGTTTAACATTGATACCTAAGTTTTGCGCCACCACATGATCTTCGTGGACGACCCTCATCCCCAGGCCGAGTCTCGTTTTCGCATAGAATAGCATGAGGCCTACAATGAGCACGCCGCATAGGATAAAGCCATAAACCTGAATCTTGGGAAGATGCAGAAAACTAATTTTCCAAGCCCCTACTGGTAGGAAGGATTCACCAAAGCCCTGAATATTTCCTTTTCCCATCAGGATTCCTATCCCACGCAGAAGGAGCATAAGGCATAGCGTGACGACGATAGGAGCGAGGATGGGTTGCCCAACAAGAGGGCGCATGAAGGCCCTTTCAATGGCCATTCCCAAGATAGCACCCACAGCGCAGGTCATCAAAAACCCAAGCCATATTGGTAGATGCCAGACGATCAAGCAGAACCACATGAAATACGCGCCGATGATTAAAACGGCTGCTTGAGAGAAAGGAAATACACGAGTTGATTTATAAATCACCACATAACTGACAGCCAATAGGGCATAGATCCCTCCGCTGCAGAGGCCTAGGACGATCGATTTAGTGGTCTCCTCCATTTTATCCTGCTCCTAAATAAGCGGCAATGACCTTCGGATTCTTCTTGATCTCTTCAGGGGGGCCTTCGGCAATCTTATTGCCGAAATCAAGGACGACAATCCGGTCTGCAATGTCCATCACCACTCCCATATCATGCTCGATCAATACAATTGGAATCTTTAAAAACTCATTGATATCGATGATAAACCGAGCCATATCTTCTTTTTCATCCAGATTCATCCCAGCCATAGGTTCATCGAGCAGGAGAATCCTCGGTTCCAAAGCCAGGGCTCGGCCCAATTCAACTCGTTTTCTTAATCCATAAGCCAGCATACCTACCACCGATCCCCTAACGTGTTCTAATTCTAAGAAGTCGATAATGTCTTCTGCGACGGCCCGTTGCCTCGCCTCTTCACGATTAGCGAAAGGGAAATAGATCATTCCGGTAAGGAAATTGTATCCAATATGGGGATGTCTCCCTGCAATGATGTTATCGATCACGGATAAGCCCGTATACAGGGCAATATTCTGGAACGTGCGGCATAGACCGAGTTCAGCAATACTGTGAGAGGAGGAATGGGTAATTCGGCTGCCTTCAAAATAGACCTGACCATTCTGAGCACGGTAGAAACCACTGATCACATTGAGAAGGCATGTTTTTCCAGCTCCATTGGGTCCAATGATGGCAAGGATTTCTCCTTCCTTGACTTCCACCGTGACATGATTAAGAGCCTGAAGTTTGCCAAAAGCGATACTGATGTCCTCTGCCTGAAGCAAGACTTTTCCCTCTTTAGGATTGGGATTGGTCAAAGGCCGTTTCTTCTCAATACATTCCCGGAGCAGCGTCAACCCATAGCTGTACCTCTGTTCTCGTTTTTTTGTGATATCCCCGGTAATTTCCGCCATGGGCCCTCACCCTTGGATCATCTCGATATAGATCGGAAGCCTCATGACCGACTTTCTCCCATCCCGGTAAGTAATCGTTGTCTCAATATCTACCTGATTCTGTCCTTGATACATTGCGTTCACCATATTCTCATAACGCTTCTCCACAAACTCCCGCCTCAATTTACGGGTTCGGGTCAGCTCCGCTTCATCCGGGTCAAAATCTTTATGGAGGACGATAAACCTTTTGACACGAGTTGTCTCAGGCAAAGTGGTGTTGATCCGTTGCAGGATCCCGGATAAAAGCTTCCTGACCTCAGGTTTTTGTGAAAGGTCCGGATGAGAGGTGTAGGCGATATGGTTTCGTTCAGCCCACCTCCCCGTATTCTCAAAATCCATATTGAGGACCGCCGTAACAAAATTTTTATTGTTTCCGATCACCATCGCATCTTTAATAAAGGGGCTGAACTTCAACCGGCCCTCAATATAGGTCGGGGAAAACTTTTCACCCGTCTTCATGGTCTGCATATCCCTCACTCTGTCGATGATATAGAGCTCCCCCTCCTCATCCATGTACCCCCCATCGCCAGTGAAAAAATAGCCTCCCTTAAAACTCTTCATGGTCTCTTCAGGCCGCTTATAATATCCTTGAACCACTCCCACACCGCCGAGCAGTATTTCTCCATCTTCGGTGATCCTCACCTCCACCCCGGGGAAGGGTTGTCCTGATCCTTCGGAACGATAATAATCCTTTTCGAGTTGGAGGACATCGAGGCCAGAGACCTCTGTAGAACCATACCCTTGTACAATCGGAACACCGATGGCCCTGAGCAGCCGGAAATTATCTGGACTCAAAGCCGAACCGGCTGTGATCGGAGTCCTGGCTCTCGTCATACCGATTTTGTCCTGCAAGTGTCTGAACACAGTCCAATAAGCAAGTAAAAAGAGGGAACGCCAAGGCCAACTCACTTTTTTCCGTTCTTCTTGACCCTGAGCAATTTTATACCCCACGGGGAGAAACAGATTATAGAGAAATCTTTTCCAGAAAGGAGCGTCAATCATTTTGGCCTGGATTTCGGAGCAGGTCATCTCCCACTGTCTCGCCCCAAGGAGGATGACTCCAGGGGCTATCTCACGGAGGTCGGAACGGACGGTCTCGGCTTTTTCAATGTAATTGACCACAATCCCTTTTGCCAAATTCGGAGCTACAGTAAAAATCTGTTCCCCGATCCACGCTGGCGGAAGAAAAGAGAGATTTTCATCTTTTAGGTCCCAGGGTAAGGCTGCATCCCAGCCATTGAAAAGACTCAGGAGGTTTCTGTAGGTGACGATGGATCCTTTTGGCAAGCCGGTCGTCCCAGATGTATAGAGTAAGACGGCAATATCATCGGACTTCGTCTTGCCGACCCATTTTTCAAAAAAGTTGGGGTGGGCCTTCTCATATTCTTTTCCCAAATCCATCATATCATCGAAGCCGATTAACCAAGGATCGTCATAATTCCACATTCCCTTTGCAATCCAGTAGACAATCTTCTCCACCTTCGGGATCTGTTCTTTGATAGAGAGGATTTTATCTATCTGCTCTTGATCATCCGCCATGACAATTTTTGCATCGGAGTGATCAATAATATACTGAAGTTCAGAGGGAATAGAATCAGTATATAAGCCCACGGAAGCTCCGCCAATGCATTGAGCACCGATTTGGCCCCAGAACCATTCCGGGGCGTTCTCTCCGCAGATTGCAATCTTATCCCCAGGTCCAAACCCTAGACTTGCCAGCCCCCCTGCAAACCATTTTGTCCGCTCATAGAAATCTTTCCAGGTAAGCTCCCGCCAGTACCCATAATCTTTATAACGGTAGGCAACCTTCTTATCTCCCCATTTGAGGTAATTTCGCTTTAACAATTTAGGAAAGGTATCCTCTTCAGGAGGAGGTTGAAACTTGCTCCAAGTTTCTTCCGTGATCGATTTAGCCACTTCTTTCTCTCCTCGAACTATTATTACAATGTTGGAATTGCAAATTCGGCTTTGAATTGAGTCCGAACAATTCCTAAATTAGGGGCATCTGGGAGCGAAGTAGTGACGTTTCCGTCGATATAGAATTTCCTTTTATCTGCTCCTAAATCTGTCCAGAGTGCTTCGACTTTTTCGCCCACACCTTTCATCCCATCCGCCCCGCCCACACCTCGAAGCGCGTAAGAAGTTCGGACTCCACCATAGAGAAAGGGCTCTGTCGAAGACCACATGATCTCTCCCCCGGCGGGAATCAAATAGCTGGGCATCGAGGCCGCCTGTATTATCGTCTTATCAGGGGTACCATCATCCACCTTCGCCTCAAAATAAAGATCGTCCACCTTTGCGGGAACTCCATTCGGATTGGAAAGTTTGAAATTAACCCGGAATACGAGGACATCCGTTGCCTGGAAGGGAGGTTTGGCCGCTATTGCGTTGAGCCTTTCAACGTTTGAGACCTCAACCGAAACAGGTAGAAGCTTAGTAGGAGCAGTTATGACCGTTGCTTTTTGTCCTGCGCACCCGAGGATGCCCATTCCAAAAACCACACACACCATACCAACCAACACGATCAAGGCTTTTCTATCCATATACCCCTCCTTTATCTTGTTTGTCCGATGGCAAACAGAAGCGACTCAACTAACTATGCTGAGTCATTGTCCCACCCGCGAAAGCACATCTTGCTTATAAGCCTCGCACAAAACGCATCCCTGCGGTCCATGGCATGAGAACCCGCCAGGATTTTCTTTGTTGACGACCTCGTGTCTGTAGTAATAACCGCAATTCGTCCTTCCATCTTTGTAAACCATGATGGCGACCCACTTTTTCACCGTGTCACAAAACAATGTTGTCGCCGTTAGTTTCCAATCCATAATGATCTCACCCTATATAAGTGTCCCCATTCAGAACCCCCTTTTGGCGAATATTTTTGCATACTGAAGGTCGCGAATAGAAATGAATGGCACGGTTGAAGAAATCCTTTCATCTACCATAACCCTTTAATTACACGGGGTATTTGGACAGGGAAGCTCCGGCGTTCGACTGAGCTCGCGCTGGACTCCTCCCTTGGCCTGGCCGGCTGAAGCTACTCCTTCCCACCTCGCCTATTAATTACCTGACATAGTAAGCGTAACATGCTAACTTTTCTCTATTATGAACAGAAAAGCAAAGGGAATCACGTTGAGCGCCGAAGAAAGGGCCGAATTGGATCGAATAGCTCGAACTCATACTGCCCCCAAGCGCATGGCAGAGAGAGCGCAAATCATTCTCTGGGGTGCTGAAGGCCGTAGAGACCCGGAGGTTGTCCAAAGGTTGAGAACTCGCGCTGCACGCATCTGCAAATTACGCCCCCGGTTTGTCAGGGAACGTTCGGAAGGTTTGTTGGATGAGCCGCAGAGCAGGCAGCCGCGGACGTACACCTCAGCCCCTATCTTAGCTTCTCAGCTAAGTTACGCATACCGAACTTTAGAGAGGATGTCAAGAGTAAAAAATAGTTGGAAGAGGGTGGTTAAAAACACCAACTCATCGAATGAGAACAGACCGAATCTTAATTTAATTTCTTGTTCTTCAACCTGAATTTACCATCTGTATTGTGCCTGTAAAACAAAGCCGTGTTTCTAGAAAGCTATAGAACTTCAGCAATTTCCTTGTTCTGTTCCGTTTTGGGATCCTTAAATTTCCCTCTTTAAGTTTTGTTATTCTTGTTCCTCCTCACTTTAAGCCTTGGACTCTAACAAAGAACACTGAACTATGAACCAAAAGCCTTTCCCGGCTTCCTTTTTGCCACTACTTCATTTCCACCTTAGCTTTGGCGTAATCCCCCTTCATCCACCCCTTAGCTTAGAGGGGATTAGGGGGGAGTTATTTTCTAGGCTTTACATTTTTTCGGACCCAGCTGACGGCCTCTTCGATAGATGTACCGGGAGTGAAGACGGCCTTTACGCCAGATTGTGTGAGGGACGGCATGTCCTCCTCAGGAACAATCCCTCCTCCAAAGACGATGATATCGTCTGCTCCTTTTTCTTTAAGAAGTTCAATTACCCTCGGGAAGAGATAGTCATGGGCCCCGGCCAGGCTGGATATTCCAATTGCATCAACATCTTCCTGAACGGCAGCCGCCACGATCTGCTCGGGTGTCTGGTGGAGCCCTGTATAAATTACTTCAAAACCGGCGTCCCTGAATCCCCTTGCAATCACTTTTGCTCCTCGATCGTGCCCATCCAAGCCAGGCTTTGCAATCAGAATTCGAATCTTCCGTTCCGGACTCATTCTTCCTCCCCACCCGTTCCCAGAGACGGACTTCGCCTGTCCGCCGAACAAGTTCTTTGGCAGGGGGGGATTGCAGGGTTGGGAATAAAGAGGCACGATGGTACAAAATGAAATAATACTTGATTTAAACCCGCAGTCCCCATTCTACGTTCCGCAATTTAAAAGTATCCTGGATCCGAATATTGGCCGAAGACGTCTCTCCACACATCGCAGATTTCCTGAATGGTGGCGTATTCGCTCACCGCATTGATAACGGGAGGCATGAGATTTTCTCCGTTTTGAGAGGCCTTCCGAATATCGTGGAGGAGTTCCTTCACTTTTCCGTTGTCGCGCGACTGCTTCACTTCACGGAGCCGTCTCAACTGTCTTTCTTCAATCTGCGGTTTCATCCTCCAAATCGGAATGGGGGGATGGTCTGTCGCATATTTATTGATTCCGACGATGACCTTCTCTCCCGAGTCAACTTGCCTCTGGTACTTGTAGGCAGATTCAGCGATCTCGGATTGAGGATATCCCCTCTCGATGGCCGTCACCATTCCTCCCATTTCATCGATTTTTTGGATATACTCGCATGCCTGATCCTCCATTTGGGTCGTAAGAGCCTCGACAAAATAAGAGCCAGCCAGCGGGTCAATGGTGTTCGTCACACCGGTTTCCTCTGCCAGGACCTGTTGCGTCCGCAACGCGATTGTTACCGCCTCCTCTGTGGGGATGGCATAGGTTTCGTCAAGGGAGTTCGTATGAAGCGACTGGGTTCCTCCTAATACAGCTGCCAGCGCCTCGCAAGCAGTTCGGATGACATTGTTATACGGCTGCTGGGCGGTTAGGGAGCAACCCGCCGTTTGGGTATGAAAGCGGAGCATCCAGGAACGCGGGTTCTTTGCCAGGAAACGCTCCTTCATGATCTTCGCCCACATCCTTCGAGCTGCTCTGAACTTGGCCACTTCTTCTAAGAAATCGATATGGGCATCGAAGAAGAACGAAAGTCTTGGAGCAAAGTCGTCGACGTTGAGTCCTCTTTCGATCGCTGCTTCGACGTAGGCGATCCCATCGGCCAGGGTGAAAGCAAGCTCTTGGACTGCTGTCGCCCCCGCTTCACGGATGTGGTAGCCGCTGATACTGATCGTGTTCCAGCGCGGGACTTCTCTTGTGCAATATTCGACGGTGTCCACGATGATCCGGAGAGAAGGCTTCGGAGGCAGCATGAAGGTTTTCTGGGCAATGAATTCCTTCAGCATGTCATTCTGGATCGTCCCTCCAATTTCTTTCTTGCTGACCCCTTGTTTCTCCCCCACCACAATATACATGGCCAGCAGGATGGAGGCGGGCGGATTGATGGTCATGGAGGTGGTGACCTTATCAAGGGGGATGCCTTCGAAGAGAATCTCCATATCTTTGAGGGTGTCGACGGCTACACCACATTTCCCGATTTCACCTCTCGACATCGGGGAATCGCTGTCATAGCCCATCAGGGTAGGGTAGTGAAAAGCGATGGAGAGACCGGTTTCACCGTGAGCCAGCAGATAATGGAAACGCTTATTCGTTTCCTCCGGACCTCCCAAGCCCGAGAACATTCTCATGGTCCAGAGCCTTCCTCGATACATGGAGGGCTGGACTCCCCGGGTGAAGGGATACACGCCCGGAAAACCTATATCTCTGGAATAGTCGATGTCTTTCGTATCTTCCGGTGTGTAGAGGCCCTTGATCTCCAAATCGGAGACCGTGGTGAAACGCGGGAGGCGCTCAGGGGTTTCACAGAGAATTTTTGACATATCGTCGGTCCACCTTTTCTTATCCTGATCAGTTCTTTTAGGTTCGTCTTGTTTGGACACTCTGGTTGCCCCTTGACTCCGTTGTTCGTGATTCGTGAATCGTGGTTCGTGACTCATCACCAATCACGAGTGACCAACACGAGGTTAGATTTCGATACCCTTTCGAGCCGAAACGCCCTCCCTATAGTAGTGCTTACGGTCAATCATTTCCGTAACAAGATCAGCCCGTTCCATTACCTCAGGCCGGGCGTTTCTTCCCGTCAGAATGAGTTCAACTCCGTTAGGCTTGGTGTCAAGAACGTGAAGAAAATCGGAGAGAGGGATTAAACCATAGTCGATGGCCACGTTGATTTCGTCGAGGATGACGATGTCATATTCTTTGTCGGCGATTGCTTTTTTGGCTAAGACAAATCCGTCTTGAACTAATTTTATGTCAACGGGATCCGGATTCGTTCTTGAGACAAACGCCTCCCGACCCGTTTGTTTAATCGTCAGGTACGGAGAGAGCTTCTTGTGAGACTCAAATTCACCGTAATGGATATTTCCTTTCATAAACTGGATGACTAAGACTTTCAGCCCGTGACCAACCGCCCTGAGGGCAAGTCCCAATGCAGCCGTGGTTTTGCCCTTTCCATTTCCGGTATAGACCTGGATAAGACCTTTTTCCATAGAAACGATGAACGATAAACAGAGAACGATGAATTATGAATGGTGAAGTATTGACCCCGAAATCCTATCTTAAAACTCATCCTTCCCCTTGCTCCTTATGCAGGGAGAAAGGGAAAGGGTTAACAGACTTCTTTGATTTCGGCGATAATCTGTTCGGTCTTGAAGTGTCTCAGACTGATGGCACCTGAGGGGCAGGTCGCATTGCAGGCCCCGCATCCCTTACAGAGGGCTTCGTTCACGGTCATCACTTTTCGGTAGGGATCCATCTTCAGGGCCCTGAATTCACAGATCTGTTCACAGAGGCCGCAGCCGGCACAGAAGGAGACGTCCACCACAGAAGTGATCGGCTCAATCTTGACTCTTCCGGCAAAGAGTGGGATGGTTGCCCGAGAGGCCGCTCCATGGGCTTGAGATAGGGTATCGGAAATATCTTTAGGCCCTTGGCAGGTTCCAGCCAAAAAGATCCCGTCCGTAGCCGTATCGAGAGGCCGTAACTTGGGGTGGGCTTCCAGGAAGAAACGATCCGGGCTTTGGGAAAGCTTGAGAAGGCTGCGGACGCGATTGGCATCTTTTCGCTGTGTGAGGCCTGTTGCCAGGACAACCAGGTCGGCCTCTTCCTCATAGGGCTCCCCCAAGAGTTCGTCGTCTGCCTTGACGATCAACTTTCCGGCTCGGTGATAAATCTCAGATGGAGTTCCCTTCCTGTAGAGAACTCCTTTTTTCTGGACTTGTTCATAGAACTGTTCGTATCCTTTTCCGAAAGCCCTGATATCAATATAGCAAATGGTGACCCGGGCATCAGGGATTCGATCCTTGATGAGAGAGGCCTGTTTGGCCGTAAACATACAACAGACCCTGGAGCAGTATTCATTGCCCACCGTTTTATCTCTCGACCCTACGCATTGGATGAATACGATGTTTTTGGGCTCCTTGCCGTTGATCTGGATTTTCCCTTGAGTCGGTCCGCTGCCCGAGAGGAGCCTTTCAAACTCCAGGCCGGTCAGCACATTCTTATAAAGCCCGTATCCAAATTCAGGCTTTTGTCTTGCGTCAAAAGGATCATAACCCGTGGCAACAATGATCGTCCCGATATCGAACTGGCGTTCTACTCCTACCTGCTCGAACTCAACTGCTCCCTCCGGGCAAACCTCGCGGCACTTGCCGCATTCTCCCTTCTGGAGGAAGAGGCAGTTTTCTGAATCGATGGTATAGGTGAAGGGCACGGCATGGGGCGAGGGAAGATAGATGGCCGGTCTCTCTGTCATTCCCATATTGAATTCACTCGGAACCTTCACTGGACAGACGTCTTCACATTTCTTGCATCGGGTGCATTTTTCCGGATTGACATATCTGGGTCTCTGCCTCACCCTGACCTTAAAATTGCCTACAAAACCTTCTACCTCTTCGGCCTCGCTTTGGGTAAGGATGTGAACGAGGCGATGGTTTTCAACTTCTTTTAGTCTGTGGGACAGGATGGTGGATGTCTCCTCCAGATTCGGGAAGGTTCGATCCAATTGCCCGAGACGGCCTCCGAGGGTAGGTGATTTTTCTACCAGGTAAACGTCAAAACCGGAATGGGCGATGTCGAGGCTGGCCTGAACCCCGGCAATGCCGCCCCCAATGACTAACACGGATGGAATGACTCCCACTTCCTTTTCATCCAATGCTTCGTGAAGGGAGACTTTCGCAACGGCGGCAGCAATCAGATCCATCGCCTTTTTCGTGGCATCCTCTCTGCTCGAATGAACCCAGGAGCACTGTTCGCGGATGTTGGACATTTCAAAGAAGTAGGGATTGAGTCCTGCAGATTGAACGGCCTTACGGTAAGTCGGCTCGTGCATTCGAGGAGAACAGGCGGCCACGACCACCCGATCAATGCCGTTGTTTCGGATGTCGTTCTTGATCAAATCCTGGCCGGGATCAGAACACATATACTGATAATTTCTGGCGACGGCGACGCGGGGAAGGGATTGGGCATAAACCCTCACCTTTTCGACATCTACTGTCGCAGCAATGTTGATACCACAGTGACAGATATAAACGCCGATTTTCATAGTTTGAATGTGGAAAGTGGAGCGTGGAATGTGGATTTTTTATTTTCCACCTTTAAGCTTCTACGCGCCACTTTGCGTCCTCCTTCCTAATTCGGTAGTTTTCAGTGGAGAAAAGACGGTCGTTTTTTTCTTGAGACAACTTTCCACCTTCCACTCTCCACTTTCTACTCTCTACTTTCGGATCGTCTTCCTTTCGCGACAAAGGCGCAGGCCATTGAAGCGGCGCCACTGGCCTGTGCCACGGTGTCCGGAATATCTTTGGGCCCCTGGCAGCACCCAGCAAGGAAGATCCCGTCCACCCCCGTTACAATGGGGTCGAGACCCGGAGCCTCTGCATAAAATCCGTCAGGAGATTTCTCCAGTTTGAGGATGTCTTTCATAAGATCATCCTCCTTTCGGGGAACGAGTCCTGAAGCCAGGACGACCAGGTCTGCCTCTAATTCAAAGGGCTCTCCTAAGAGGGTATCCTCCGCTCTGACCACCAGTTTCCCGTTTCTTCGATAGACCTCGGACGGATTTCCCCGTCTGTAGACGATCCTCTCTTTTTGGACCCGCTCGTAAAATTCTTCAAATCCTTTCCCGAAGGCCCTCACATCCATGTAGAGGACGGTGATATTCGCATCGGGAATCTTATCCCTGAGGAGATGGGCTTGCTTAGCCGTATACATGCAGCACACCCTTGAGCAGTATTCGTTGCCGGCCGATTTATCCCTCGACCCGACGCAATGAATAAAAACCACCTCTTTGGGTTTCTTTCCCTGGATGATAATTTCACCCTTGGTTGGGCCAGAGGCGGAACAGAGCCTCTCTATTTCAAGGCCGTGAAGGACATTGGGATAGGTCCCGTATCCGAATTCGGGTTTCAGTTTTGGGTTAAAAGGATCGAAGCCAGTGGAGAGGATGATAGATCCCACGTGAAGCTCAACAATCTCTTCTTTCATTCCGTAGTTAATGGCTTTGGGCTGGCAGGCCTTGGCGCATTCTCCGCAATCCGAACATCCCGCACAATTGAGACAACGCCTTGCTTCCTCCATCGCCTCCTCTGCGGTGATGCTGGCGACGAGGGGTTTCACCATATCGGGCAGGATTTCTCGCTCCATCCTCTTTGAATACGGAAGAAGGCTTCTTAAAGGTGAGATTTGTGTCCCTTCGGACTCCCTTCCTTGAAGGAGATCTTCTCCGCGAAGGTATCGGTCAATCGAAATGGCGGCCTTCCTTCCATGGGCCATGGATTCGACAATGGTCCCGGGACCGGTCACCATATCTCCACCCGCGAAGATTCCTTTTACGCCGGTTTCCAGGGAGATGGGATTGACTTGAATCGTTCCTTTTCTTGTTTTCTTTAAGCTCTTCAAAGCACGCGTGACGGATTCTACTCCACTGATACCACCAGCGATAAAGATCGCATCGTAGGATTGAGTGAGCGTCTCCGGGGAGACGTCCTTTCCAATCTGGGTGTTGCATTTGACCTCTACTCCCATTTTATCGATGACAGCGAGATCCTTTTCCACCACCTCCCTCGGAAGACGATAGGAGGGGAAGCCGTGGGTGAGAAGACCGCCCAGCTCACTCTTGGATTCAAAAAGTGTGACGCGATACCCCATTTTTCTCAGGTCGTATGCGGCGGTGAGTCCCGATGGCCCTCCGCCCACGATGGCTATCTTTTTTGCCTTTTCTTCGGGAGGCGTAAATTTAAACTCAGGTTCTTCAATATGACCGACGAGGAATCTTTTAAGATGACAGATGGAGATAGGACGATCCTTTTCAATTCGTTTACACTCCCTTTCACAAGGGTGAGCACAGGCATAGGCTAAAATTCCCGGGAAGGGAAGTTTCTCCCTCACGAGTTCAAGGGCTTCTTTAAACTTGCCCTGGGAGATGAGGGCCACATAGCCGTGGGCATTACAGTGAAGAGGACAGGTGGCCGTGCAGGGAGAAGTTCCCCGGCGATCCATCGTATATTTAAGTGGAACGGCTTGGGGGAAGGAGATATAGATGGCTTTCCTATTTCCCAGCCCCATGTCAAATTCGTTGGGGAGGGTGACGGGGCATTGGCCTGCGCAGTCGCCGCAGCCCGTACATTTGGTTACATCGACAAAACGGGGTTTCTTCCTGACCGTCACCTTGAAATTTCCAGCCCTTCCTTCAACCCGAACGATCTCTGAGTAGGTGAGAAGGTTGATGTTAGGATGATTCGCCGTATCAACCATTTTAGGCGTGCTGATACAGGCAGAACAATCAAGGGTGGGGAAGGTCTTATCCAATTGGGCCATATGGCCCCCGACGCAAGTCTCCTTCTCCACTAAATGGACTTTAAACCCCTTGTCGGCGATATCCAGGGCAGCTTGCATGCCCGCAATACCGGCCCCGATGACTAGGATTTCGGGAATGACCTCTTTCATCTCTTCACTCTTCATAATAATACTTTCTTTTCCGTGAATCGTGATTCGCGAGTCGTGATTCGGAACCCCATTTAAGGTTTTAGCATTCACCAACACACGTCACGAGTCACCATATTCATTTCAATTTTCCAATCAAGGCAGAAGCGATCGTATTCTTCTGGATCTCTTTTGTGCCCTCATAGATTTCCGTGATCTTTGCATCCCGGTAGAAACGCTCGACTTCGTATTCCGTGATGTAGCCATAACCTCCGAAGATCTGGATGGCCTCGTCAGCGACCTCCACTGCTGTCTTTCCGGCAAACATCTTGGCCATGGACGTTAACTTCGGATCGATCCTCTTCTGGTCATAGTTCCAGGCGGCCTTGTAGACGAGGAGCCTGGCGGTCTCAATCTTTGTCGCCATATCCGCCAGCTTGTGCTGGGTGATCTGAAAATCGGCCAGTTTTTTTCCAAACTGCTCTCTCTGCTTCGCATAGTCCAGGGCCCGATCAAAGGCTCCCTGGGCGATGCCAAGGGCCTGGGCAGCGATTTCAATCCTGCTTTCATCGAAGAATTCAATAACTTGATAGAATCCCTTATTTTCTTCACCAAGGAGATGGGTCAAGGGAACTCTGACATCATTGAAGGAGAGCTCAACCGTCGATGTCATTCGAATGCCCATCTTAGGCATGATCTCCGTAGCCTCCAGCCCCTTCGTCCCCTTTTCAACGAGAAGAGTGCATTGGCCGCGATAACGAGGCTTTGCACCGGGATCGGTCTGGCAGAGGACGACAAAGAAATCTGCGAGGGATCCGTTGGTGATGAATGTCTTGGTTCCATTAATGACAAAGGAACCACCCTGCTTCAATGCTGTGGTGGCCATCACGGTGATGTCACTCCCGTGATCGGGTTCCGTATAGGCGCCGGCAGAGATGAATTCTCCCTTCGTGACCGGAATCAGATACTTCTTCTTTTGTTCATGCGTTCCGAAACGGAGGACCACCTCAGAAGAGAAATCAGCGAGGCTCAAAGCGATACCGACTCCGGAGTCTTTCCGGCAGAGTTCCTCAACGATCAGCACATTTTCAGTGATCCCATAACCCTGGCCCCCGTACTCCTCGGGAAAGTGAATGCCTACGAACCCCAATTTACAGGCCTTCTTCCAGAGTTCCTTGGGGAAGGCATGGTTTTGCTCCAATTCCAGGATTTTCTCCCTGTCGAACTCCCCTTGGGCGAACTCCCTGGCAGCCTTCTGGATATCCTTCTGCTCTCCAGTCAATTCAAAATTCATCTCTTACCCCCTAAACAATACCCGCTCATAGTTCTTAACTCTTCTTCAGCTCTTTGAGCTTCTCTTTCAACACAGGGACAAACTTGAACAAGTCTGCCACGATGCCGTAGTTCGCAACACCAAAGATAGGGGCTTTTGGATCTTTGTTGATAGCGATCACCGTCCCTGCGCCTTTCATCCCCGCCACATGCTGAAATGCACCGCTAATCCCGATGGCAATGTAAACCTTCGGTTTCACGGTCTTGCCTGAAGTTCCTACCTGACGGTCTTTGGGCAACCATTTCTTATCTACAACTGGTCTGGAACAGGAGAGCGCGCCTCCCAATATGTCGGCCAGCTCTTTTACGAGTGGTATATTGTCCGCCTCTTTAATTCCCCTTCCGACAGAGACCAGGACGTCGGCCTGGGTGATATCCACTTCACCCACTGCCGCTTCCACGTACTGGAGAAAACGCTTGGCCAGACCTTCGTCCGTCAGGGGAGATGGAACGGAAACGATTTCACCCGGGAAAGGTTCCTTTTCCACCACTGGAAAACCGCCGGAACGAAGCGTAATCATATAGGGCCCGTTTTTCAAGAAGGAAACGGCCGCGTTGACCTTTCCTCCGTAAAGTTGACGCGTGAGCGCAAAGCTCTCTCCCGCTACATCGACCCCGATACAGTCTGTGGCAAGGGGCATCTTGAGTTGCACAGCCAGTGCCGGAGCGATATCCATCCCCATGGCCGTATGTCCGATCAGGGTCAGGAATGGCTTCCTCTCTGTGATCAGTTGCGTGAGAACTTTCTGATACGTCTCTGAGTTGAAGGCCTCGAGGCGATCGTCTTCAACGAGAAGGACTCGCTTGGCTTTTGGTTTGAGGGCTTCTGCCAATTTTTTTACACCCTTGCCCAAAAGGGCGACCTCGACCTCTGCGCCCATCCCTTCGGCCAATTGTCTCCCTTTGGAAAGGACCTCCCACGTGATATCCCGCAATTCCCCTTGTCGATGCTCTGCTAAGGCGATGATCTTCTTCATTAGGTGAGCCCTCCTTTATCTTTCAGAATGCCGAAAACCTTCGATGCGATCTCTTCAGGTTTTCCGTCCAAAATCTGTGCCCCTTCGCCCACTGGAGGAAGGAAGATCTTTTCCAACTGGATATACGAACCGGGGACGCCGACCTCTTCGGCCTTCAAGTTGAGATCCGAAACACCGAGGGCCTTAATCTCTTTTTTGGCCACCTTTCGAATACCCATGATCGAGACGTACCGGGGTTGATTGATTCCAGTTTGAATCGTCAGGACAGCGGGAAGGTCAACTTCAACCACCTCCTCTAACCCCCCTTCCAGCTCTCGATGGACCTTCATCTTTTTGTCCTGAAGTTCGAGAGAGTTGACAAGAGAGACATGAGGAATTCCCAAGATTTCGGCCAGGGTAACTCCGACTTGTCCAAACCCATCATCCTCAGCTTGTACGCCTGCGAAAACAAGGTCATAAGGGATTTTTCGGACCGCCTCTGCCAACACCTTTGCTGTAGCGAAGCCGTCCGATCCCACAAATGCGGCGTCGGTTAATCGGACGGCATCATCGGCGCCCATGGCTAAACACTTCCGGAGGGATTCGTTCGAATCTTCCCCTCCCATGGAGATCACCGTCACAGTGCCCCCCATTTTTTCCTTGAGCATGATGGCCTCTTCAATGGCATAGTTGTCCCATTCATTGAGATCGAATACCAATCCGCTCCTTTCGATGTCTTTTCCTGATTTGTCGATGATGACGTCTGCATCGGCTGTTTCCGGGACTCTCTTTACGCACACAATAATGTTCATTCCATTTCCCCCTTTCTGGAAATCCCTCTTTCCTCTCGACAGCAAGAGGGAAGAGAGGGATTACTTAGTTTGTTTTTAACCTTTCGACCTTGACCGAACCGATCCCCCTGTCATCCACGAGGGGACACGGATAAGGGGCCATGATGACCCCCGGAGCAAGTTTGGAGGAAAGCTTTACTTTCATCCTCAACGATCGACCCCCATGGGTTGAGACTTGAATCACTTCTTCCTCTTCGATCTTGAGGGCTCGGGCATCCTCAAGGTTGATCTCGCCATAAGGTTTTTCAGAGACGCTGTTTAAGGCATCGCTCTTTGAACTGAGAAAACCCGATTGGAAAAGCGAAGGTCTCTGGATCAGCTGAAAAGGATAGCCTTCCGGAATTGGGGACCCCAGTGTTTTTCCCACTGGTATCAGTTTGGCTTTTCCGTTTGGAAAACCGTCCGCATAGAGGTAAGAGGCGTTATTTGGCCATTGCATTCCATCCTGGACACCTCGGTAATGGGGGATCTGGCGGCAGATTTCTTCAAAAATGGCCTCGGGCGTTTCTCCGGGGACAGGAGATTCGAGGAGGCGTAATAGACTCAAGAAGATCTCAAAATCCGGTCTCGACTGGTCCCGGGGCGGACGAAGAGGATTCAACCTCTGAACCCTTCGCTCCAGATTGGTGTACGTTCCGCTCTTCTCCACAAAAGCACTCGCGGGGAGGATAACGTGGGCATTCTTTGCCGTCTCCGTCATGAAGAGGTCCTGAACGATGAGACATGAAAGATTCTTGAAGACCTTCTTAAGTGGGTCGGAATCGGAATAGGTGAAGAGCGGATTTTCGCCCGCTATATAAACGGCCTTTAGCCTGCCTTCCTCTGCATTCTCGATGAGATGTCTCAATCCCCATCCTCCCTCTCTTCCACAGCCCCCGATATCGACGGCACCTTGGGCATTGCATTTATCCAGAAGGATAAGAATCCCGGAGGATTCCTTTCCGAGATGGCCTGTGATCAGAGCAAGATTGGAGGCGGCAATGGCGATTTCTTTGGGGGGAAGAGGGGACCAGAGACCGGAACCGATCAGAATCATGGCCTTCTTGGACTGAGCGAATGCCCTGGCTGCGTTTTCAATTTCTGTTTTCTTTGCCTCCGGAAGGATTCCCAGCCAGTCACTTTCGGAGTTCGGGGAAGCGGCCATCTTCTTCTTCAATTCTTCTATCCCCTGGGTTTTCTCTGCGATGAAAGACTTATCCTCAATACCTTCCCTCAATATGGTTCCAATCATGGCATTGAGCAAGGAAACCTCCGTCCCGGGTTTCCCTGTGAGCGTCATGCCGGGATGAAACATGGGGGAAATCTGCGTGGCTCGGGTGAGGCCGATATCATGAGAACCGAGGACAATCAACTGAGCCCTGTTCCGTCGGATTGCCAGATGGATCTCATTCTTGATGATCGGGTGTGTCGCGGCGGGGTCTACACCTACCACGAGAATGCAATCGGCTTTCCTGATCTCTTGGATCGAATTGGTCGAGGCGGCCATACCCAATGTCTTTGCCAAACCCTGTGTCAGACCGCTGTAGGCACTTCCGCCGCCATAACCGACTTTGTCTGTTCCAATTGCCTCTCGAAATAACTTTTGAAAAAGATAATGCTCCTCGTTGGTCAACCGGGTGGAGGCGATAGCCCCAATCGCCTCACGACCGTATTGCTCCTTAATCTCTTCAAGCTGACGGGTTATGAATTGCAAAGCCTCATCCCAAGAGGCCTCCTTGAAAGCTCCGTTAACTCTTAGGAGTGGGGTCTTGATCCTTTCAGGATGATCGACGAAATCCCAACCAAACCTTCCCTTGACGCAGAGGTTTCCGTCGTTTGGACCCCTATTAGGGTCGGTAAAAACCCTTTTGACTTCTCCATCCTTCGAGCCTATGGTCAGAAGGCATCCACATCCGCAGTAAGGGCAGGGGGTTGTTGCCTCCTTCAACTCCCACGATTTGGCCGCATAGTCGAAGCGGTCGCTGGTAATGGCCCCCACCGGGCAGGTATCCATGCACTGGCCGCAAAATTCGCACTGAAGGGGCCGGTGGAAGTCCGTATCGATGGCTGTCTTGATCCCTCTTCGGGTAAAGGAGAGTTCTCCCACTCCCTGAACCTCGTCACAGATGCGGGCACACCGGCCGCAGAGGATGCATTTATCGGAGTCTCTTTGGAGGAGATTGGATCGATCGTCCGCACGGGATGTCACCGGCTCCCACGGGTAGAGGGTCTCTTCCACCCCGTATTCATAGATCAACTTCTGGAGATCACATTCGCCTTCCTTTTCACAGCGGGGACAGATCATCGGATGGTTGAGCAGAATGAGCTGCAGCTGCAACCGTCTCGACTCGGAAATCCTTGGAGATTGAGTCTTGATCTCCATCCCGTTTCGCGCAGGGGTGAAGCAGGACGGCAAAAGCTCAGACTTTCCTTTCTGCTGAACGACACAGAGGCGGCAGGCGCCAAAGGGAATGAGCCTTCGGTCGTGGCAGAGGGAGGGAATTCGGATCCCCGCAGATTGAGCCGCCTCGAGGATGGTTCCTCCTTTCTCAACCTCAATCTCGATTTCATCAATCTTCAGCTTGATCATTTGAGTTCCCATCTCGTCCTTAACTCTCTCTCATGAAGTATATTTCTTATTCGATGGCCTTAAACTTACACGCCTGAATACAGGACCGGCAACGAATGCATTTCTCCACATTGATGGCGGCGGGCGTCTTTTTTTCCCACGTGATCGCCTCCATCGGGCACGCCTTCTTGCAGAGACCGCACATCTTGCACTTTTCGGCATCGACCCGAAATTTAATCAGACTCGTGCAGACCAGGGCAGGACATCTCTTCTCCTGGATGTGAGCCTCGTATTCATTTCGAAAATAGCGGATCGTGGATAGCACGGGATTCGGGGCGGTTTTTCCCAAGCCGCAGTGAGAAGTGTCTTTGATATGCTGGCCCAATCTTTGCAATAGGTCGATGTCTTCCATCGACCCTTGTCCCACCGTGATGCGATTCAGAATGTTGAGCATCACTTTCATCCCCACCCGGCAGGGAACACACTTGCCACAGGATTCATCAACAGAAAAATCCGTGAAGAATCGTGCCGTGTCGACCATGCAGGTCGAATCGTTCATGGCGACCAAACCACCGGAGCCCATCATGGCCCCGGCATCATCGAGGGAGTCAAAATCAACCTCCAGATCCAATAGGGAATTTGGAAGACAGGCCCCGGAAGGTCCTCCGATCTGAATGGCCTTAAACTCTCTCTTATCCGGGATTCCTCCCCCGATATCGAAGACGATCTTCCGGAGCGTGGTTCCCATAGGGACCTCGATCAGCCCCACATTCTGCACGGTACCGGTGAGAGCAAAAACCTTCGTTCCTTTCGATCCTTCCGTACCCAAGGAAGCGAACCATTGCCCGCCGTTTAGAAGGATGGGAGGGACATTGGCGAAAGTCTCTACGTTGTTGAGAACCGTGGGCTGGCTCCACAATCCGGCCTCTGTGGACCGTGGGGGCTTAATGCGAGGCATTCCGCGCTTCCCTTCGAGCGAATACATCAGCGCGGTCGACTCTCCGCAGACAAAGGCTCCGGCTCCCGGATAGATCCCGATGTCGAAATCGAAACCGGAGCCTAAGATATCCTTTCCCAGCAATCCGTAGTTTCTCGCTTGCTCAATGGCAATATTGAGCCGATGAATCGCCAAAGGATATTCCGCTCTCACATAGACGTAGCCCTGGTGGGCATCAATGGCATAGCCGCAGATAGCCATTCCTTCCAAAACCGAGTGTGGGTCCGCCTCCAGGACAGAGCGGTCCATGAATGCGCCCGGATCTCCTTCGTCCCCATTACAAATGACGTATTTGGGAAAAGAGTCGTATCGCCGGCCTTCCTCCCATTTTTGGCCGGTTGGAAATCCAGCCCCTCCCCGGCCTCTCAAACCAGAGATTTTTACTTCTTGAATCACTTCTTCGGGCTTCATGGAAGAGAGAACTTTGGAAAGAGCGGCATACCCGTCTCTGGCAATATACTCGTCGATATTTTCCGCATCGATCAAGCCTCGATTTCTGAGGGCCCTCAGGACCTGATGCTCGAAGAAGGGGATGTCCTTTAACAGAGGGACCTTCTCTTTGACCATCGGACCGGTATACAAAAACTTCTGTACGGGGCGTCCTTTGAGGAAATGCTCCTCTACGAGAAAAGGAATATCCTCCTGGGTCAATTTGTTATAGAAGATGCCTTCGGGGTAAACGACCATGATCGGGCCTTCCGCGCAGAAGCCATTGCATCCTGTGATGACCACCTTCACTTCATCCGAAAGGCCCCGTTCCTTCAATTCTGTTTCCAGGCGCTCTCTCAATTGCAGGGAGCCGCAGGAGACACAACCAGTTCCGGCACACACCATGAGATGGGTTCGATACGCCTTCATCCTTTTACCCTACCCCCCACCCCACCCTCCCCCTCAAGGGGGGAGGGCGAGGGTGTGAGTCGAATTAATAAGTGGTCTCACTTCCTCTTGCCAGGGCGTAGGCTTCCACAATTTCCCCGTTCAAGACATGTTGTACGAATATTTCCTTCATCCTCTCTTCATTGAGGTCGCAGTATTTCACAGGGGGTTTACCGAGAATTTCCACGGTGGCCATCGGTTCCCGGCTGCAAAGCCCCGCACATCCGGAGGTCGTCACCATGACATCCTTAATCTTTCTCTCCTCAATCTCCCCTAAGACAGCAGCCATCAATTTTCTGGCACCCGCAGCAATCCCGCAGGTTCCCATGTGGATGTTGACCTTCGCTCGGAAGCCTCCCTCCCGCAGAACCGTAGTTGAGCGAACTTCCTCTTTGATCCGTTTCAAGTCATCGACGGTTAGCTTAGCCATCGCCATGCCTCTCCTATCGATAAGAACTCACAATTTCAATCGCTTTGCCAGGGGTGATCATGCCGTAGGTTTCATTCCCCACGACCATGACCGGGGCTAAACCGCAGGCCCCCAGGCACCGCACTGCTTCCAAAGAAAAGTTTCGATCTCGTGTGATCCCCCCGACTTCGACATGGAGCTCCCTTTGAAGATTGTCCAAGATCTGTTTGGAGCCCCTTACATAACAGGCCGTTCCAAGGCACACCCGGATGATATGCTTTCCCCTTGGAATCGTCGTAAAAAATGCATAGAATGAAACGACTCCGTAGACCTGAGATGCGGGAAGCTGTAGTCCCTGCGCAATTCGATGCTGGACTTTTTTAGGCAGGTATCCGCAGATATCCTGGACCTCCTTCAACACCGGGATCAGGATTCCCTGCCTGTTCTTAAATTTATCGATCACCTGGTCAATCTTTTCCCAATCAGCCCGGGAAATCTCTTCTACCAACCTCATCCCTGAACTCCAATCTGTTTCAGGCCCTCTTTGAGATGCCTTTGCACCCATTGGATCACTTCCGGATCGATCAGGGACCGATCTTTAAATTGATTTTTCACCGATGAACTGCAGAGAGCAAATGACTTTCCCTCCTTCTTATGAGTATAGAGAATTTCAAGTTCAGGATTTCCGAAAAGGAGCGTCATCACCGTTTCAACCATACTTCCCAATGGTTTTCTGTCGATATGATGGTATTGGAAACTGGCAATCACTTTGGTGCCTTTTCCCAGTTCCGATTCAATTCGGAGCGAGCCTCCCGCCTCTTGAGCGGCCTGGGCCATGAAGGAAAGACCCAATCCCACTCTCCTCGAAGAGCGGGTTGTAAAGAAAGGGTCGACCGCCTTTTGACTCACCTCTTCGTCCATCCCGATTCCATCATCCCGGATTTCGATCGTCAAGCGATCCTCCCTGGGTTGTTCAACCACTGAGATCTCGATTCTTTTTGCCCTCGCCGCGATGGCATTCTCAACAATATCCAGTATGTGGAGAGAGAGATCTTCCAAACCCGCCTCTCACCGACGCTTCATGCCTCCACGATCCTGCGTCCTTCTTCGCGATGCAGGGCCATTCTAACCTCACTTGATGTGGTTTCCTTCAAGAGAAAGGGGGTCATCCTCTTGCCGATATCCTCAAGACAATGGGCATCAGAAAACCAGACAAAGGAGTAGTGTTGGTAAGAGCGGAATCGATCCTTAGCCTCTTCCTTGGAGGTACGGGAGGAGATCTCCAACCCGTCCAGCGGTATCCCCTCCGGGATGAATCCCAATTGTCCAAGGAGACTAAACGCCTGGCGATCGATATGAGAGGCGATGGCTACTCCCCCGAGTGAATGAATGACGGAGACGATCTGCTCGATTGGAAGAAGGGTCGCTCCGAGCAACATTCTCCGATTGATGCCGACCGCTTCATCCCTTTCGTTGACCACTGTCTGAGGACCAAACACTTCTTCCACATTTTCTCCCGGAAGATTTTGATAGATCAGATTTTGGAGGGCTGTACAGTTCTCCTGAGCGTCGAAGAGGGCAATGAGATGGATTTCCTCCTTTGAGGTAACTTCCATCCCGGGGAGCACCTTAAGACCCCTCTCTTCTCCGGCGCGGATGACTGCCCCTGTATTTTCCGCTGAATTATGGTCACAGATCGCGATCATATCTAAACCTTTGGCCTTCGCCCGGTTGACAAGGGCACGAGGTCTCATCTCCTCTTCTCCACAGGGCGAGAGACATGAATGAATGTGGAGGTCCGCCCGAAACGTTTTCAGCATTAACCCGTTCCCGAGATCCCCATTTGGTAGAGTTTGCCTACCACTTCAAAGGCAAAGAGCGGAGAGACCAGGACAGGAATCTCTTCCTCTTCGGCCTTCTTAAGGGTATCGGCGTCAGGTTCTCTACCTCCCGCCAAAATAATACCTGCCAGCTCTTTCATGGTGGCCACAGCAACGATGTTGGGATGGGTTTGGATCGTTACCCAGATGCTTCCTTTACGGCTGTGGGCAATTACATCACTGAGAAGATCGCCGGCATACCCCCCTGTCACCTCTTCAGCGAGCCGATTCTTCCCCGCCCTAATCTTTAGCCCAAAGGAATTGACGATATCGAAGACCGTCATGAAAGGAATTCCTTCCTTCTGATCATTCCCTGGTAGCGAACAGGGGAACCACCTTTTCCTTATCCTTACCTTCCAAACTGATGACAAACTCAAGATGAGTCCCTTGGCCAATCTTGGAGGTGAGGATCATCCCGTCCGTATGGTTCTTTATGTTGGAAAGACCCATTCCAGCGCCGAACCCCAATTCATGAATCTTTTCGGTCGCGGTGGAATAGCCCTCTCTCATCGCCAGATCGACATCAGGAATACCGACCCCTTCATCTTCGACGATAACCCTCAAAGCATCGGGCATAATAAAGAGCGAAAGATTTCCCCTGTTGGCGTAGCAGATCACATTCATCTCGGCCTCAAAAGTCGCAATGGATGCTCTACGAACGACCCCACGGGAAAATCCGGCCCTTATTAAAATCTTCTTGACCTGACTTGAAATGGACCCGGCATTTGTAAAATCGCCGCCGCCGATATGGAACATTTCATGAAATGGTATGCTATTTTCCGCCCCGGTCATTTTTTACTTTTTCGATACACGCCCTCAACCCAAGTTGATATAAGCGACCGCATGTTTCAAACATAATATACCGGGTCGTCAAGAGCGGAACTTGATTCTCGACCGCCAATTGTAGCGTCGCCTCATTGGGCCGTTTTCCTCTGACAAAAAGGATGGCCCCCAAATCGATTGTGTTCGCCGCATAAATCACCTGGGGATGAATAATCCCCGTAATTAATAGGGCCCCCGGTCCCGTGCTGTAAGCGAGGACGTCGCTGATCAGGTCTGCCGCATTGACGTACTTTATCTCCTTCTCGAGATTTGCATCTTCAGTAATCAACTCTGCGTCTAAAAGGTCTCGAATCTCTCTCAGTTTCATCTCATCCCATGGCCTCTGCCAATAATTCCGTCAGATCCATCACCTTGAGCTTTTCTTCAAAGCCAGAGGTCTTGGCAGCGTCCTCCAACGTCAACACACAGAGCGGACACGCCGTTACCAGGATCTCTGCTCCCAATTCGACGGCATCTCTGACTCGGGTCTCGGCAAGACGCTGGCCCGTATCCGTTGAAGACTCTACCCACATCCTTCCTCCTCCTCCTTCGCAGCAGAGACTCCTCTCTCGGGAACGGTCCAGCTCTTTGAAAGCAAGGCCCGGAATGGCATTGAGTAGGATTCGGGGCTCATCGAAAACGTTATTCTGCTTGCCCAAAAAGCAGGGGTCATGATAGGTGACCACCTTCTTGACTTCCTGCGTGAGAGAGAGCTTCCCTTCTTCCAATCGCTTAGCGAGAACCTGGGTCGCGTGGAGAACATTGAATTTTCCCTGAGGATACTCGTTCTTGAGCGCATTGAAGCCATGAGGACACGTGGTGACAATATTCTCAACCTGATAGGTCTCGAACTGTTTCATATTTTTTTCGACAAGCTCCTCAAAGAGACCTATCTCCCCCATTCTCCGGATTTCGTTGCCACAACATTGTTCCTCGTTTCCGAGAATTCCGAAATCGACTTCGGCTTGTTGAAGTCCGAGAGCAAAGGATTTTGCTATTTCCTGAATTCGGGGATCAGAGGAAGCCGTGCATCCGACGAAATAAAGAAATTCAGCACGGTCTCCCCGGGAGAAGTCTTTGACTTTGAAATCCTCGGGGAGCCCCTTGACCCACTCCGCCCTCTTATTCTTCGCTTGTCCCCAGGGGTTGCCGTGTTTGTAAGCGCCTTCCATAGCTTCGATAAGTGTTTTAGGGATGTGCCCTTCCTCAACCAAGGTCCCTCTCATTCCGATGACCAGATCCATGGGCTTCAAACCACGAGGGCATCGCAGGGTACAGGTCTTACACGTCGTACAATCCCAGAGTTCCTCCTTCTCGCTGACCCGATCGAGATTCTTTCCCAAAATTCCCTCGATCATCAGCTTTCGGATATTAAGCTTCGATTTGAGAGAAACAGGACATCCTCCTGTGCACTTACCGCACTGAAAACATCCATAGAGGTCGAATTTTTGGGCAAAAGTCTGTTCCGATGATTCCATTCTTGCATCCTCCTCTTGCCGGAACTCAGGATAAATTTGGATACCTAAGTATTAAATACTAAAGCGAAAATGTCAACTCAAACTAAAGGCCCAGAGGGCAACCTGTGAATAATTTCATTTATGATGTCAAAAAATTATCTACGTTTCAATATTTCTCTCGAAATCACAATTCGCTGCACCTCCGAGGTTCCCTCATAGAGGGTTGTTCCGATAATATCTCGAAGGTAACGTTCGACCGGATAGTCCTTCATGTATCCGTACCCTCCCAGCATCTGAAGAGCGCAAATGGCAACCTTCCTAGCCGTCTCGGTCGCGAAGAGCTTCGCCATGGAGGCCTCTTTCGTGAAGGGTTGATGGCCTTCCTTGAGAAGAGCCGCACGCAAAACAAGAAGTTGAGCGGCTTCTAACTCTGTATACGAGTCTGCGATCATCCATTGAATGGCCTCAAAACTGGGAAGGGGTTTGCCAAAAACTTCCCTTTCTATAACATATGCGGTTGCAAAGTCAATGGCTGCGAACCCAACTCCTAACGCCAAAGATCCAATTCCGATCCTTCCCCCGTTAAGTTCAACCATCGCTATCTTAAACCCTTCGCCCTCCTTACCCAAAAGACAATTACTGGGAATAACGCAATGGTCGAAGATCAATTCGTTGTTCTGGGATGCCCGGTGGCCCATCTTCTCCTCTGCCTTTCCCACGATAAATCCGGGCGTTCCTCTTTCAATGACAAACGCGCTGATCCCTTTTCCCTTTCTCGCATTTCGATCCGTAATGGCCCACACAACAGTCACTCCCGAGGATTCTCCGCTGGTGATCATGGCTTTGGTTCCGTTCAGAGTATAGGTGTTATCTTGACGGAGCGCCGTCATGCGAATGTTGGCCGCATCGGATCCGGTGTGGGGTTCGGTGAGAGCAAAGGCTCCGGCAGGATATTCGCCGTCGCATATCTTAGGGAGATGCCTTTTTTTTATTTCCTCCTTTCCGAATTCGTAGATTAACTCCGCGACCATATTGGTCACGGAGGTCGTCACCGCATGAGAGGCACAGCCCTTAGCGATTTCTGTGATGGCAAGGCTGCAGGCCACCGGTCCAACTTCGGATCCGCCGTATTCCGCGGGAACATTCATCCCCATCAAGCCCTTCTCAGCCATTTTCTTGAGGTTTTGATACGGGAACTGTTTCTCCTCGTCATATTGCGCGGCCACGGGCTTGATATTCTTCTCCGTAAAATCCCTCGCCATATTCCTGATCATCTCTTGTTCCCGAGTGAGTTTGAAGTCCATCCTTAACCCCTAAAATCCGAAATTCGAATATCGGGAGAAGCGCTCGTTAAAGCCCAATCCGAAACAGAGATGGTAAACCCTAAACTCGAAACCCTAAACTCTAAACAAACTCGAATTTCCAAAACACAAAACTCTATAACCTTTTGAGTTTTTGATTTTGGATTTGTTTAGGGTTTAGAGTTTAGTATTATTTAGAGTTTAAACCATTTCGGATTTCGTGCTTCGACTTTAGAGAATTAGTATTTATAAAATCCTCTTCCCGTTTTCCTCCCCAGGTAACCCGCCTCGACATACTTTTTGAGGAGGGGGCAGGGACGATACTTGGGGTCCCCGAAACCTTGGTACAGGACTTCCATAATCGCCAGGCACGTATCCAACCCGATCAGGTCGGCCAATGTCAAAGGACCCATGGGATGATTCATTCCCAGTCTCATGACGGCGTCGATGGCCTCCGGCGTTCCCACGCCTTCAAAGAGGGCATAAATCGCCTCGTTGATCATCGGCAATAAGATTCGATTGGCAAGAAATCCCGGGAAGTCATTTGCTTCCACGGGGGTCTTACCCATCTTCTCAGCAAGAGATTTCACTGTATTAAAAGTTTCCTGGGAAGTTTGAAGCCCCCGGATGATCTCCACAAGCTGCATCACGGGGACAGGGTTCATATAGTGCATTCCAACGACTTGGGAGGGCCTTTGGGTTGCTGACGCAATTTTGGTGATAGAGATGGATGAGGTATTGCTCGAGAGGATGATCTCTCTCCGGCAAACCTGATCTAGTTTCTTGAAGATGTCTAACTTGAGGGATTCGTTCTCTATGGCGGCCTCGACAACAAAATCGACCTCCGCCATATCTTGAACCTGAATCGTTCCCTTGACTCTTCCCATGACTTCATCTTTCTTCTGGGAGGTGATCTTTCCTTTTTCGACCATCCGGTCCAAATTCTTAGAAATGGTGCCGAGCCCTTTTTGAACGAAAGTGTCTGCAATATCGCTCATCACCACCCGAAGCCCAGAATGGGCGGCCACTTGGGCGATGCCATTTCCCATCTGCCCCGCCCCCACCACACCGATGGTTTTAATGTCCATGAACCCTCCTCTGTTCAAATCCGAAATCCGAATATCGAAATCCGAAACAAATTCAAATCACTAAAATTCTAAACTTTCATTTGTTTGGTTCATTTGTATTTTGGATTTGAGCATTCGTGCTTGTTTCGGGTTTCGTGCTTCGAATTTAGAATTTCAGTCATCTTTATACGAGCTCGACGATGAGGCTCACTGCCTCTGCACCCCCTAAACAAAGAGAGGCCATTCCTCGTTTGGCTCCTCTTTCTCTCATTGCGTAAAGCAATGTTGTCAGGATCCTCGCACCGCTTGCACCAATGGGATGGCCCAGCGCCACAGCTCCGCCATGGACATTGACCCTCTCTTTGTCAATTCCGAGGGTTTTGAAGACGGCCGCCGTGGTTGCCGAAAAGGCCTCGTTGATTTCGAATAGGTCAATATCCTTAAGGGAAAGACCCGCCTTTTTCAAAACTTTCGGAATGGACTGAATCGGAGCGACCAATACATCTTCGAGCTCCACCCCCGCTGCTGCTTGGATTCCGACTTTAGCCATGGGCTCGACACCTAAGGCCCGGGCCTTCTCCTTCGACATGACGACGAGCGCACTCGCTCCATCACTGATCTTGGAAGAATTCGCCGCCGTGACCACTCCGCCCTCTGTAAAGACGGATTTCAATTTGGCCATAGACTTAAGATCCGTATCACGGGGTCCCTCATCGGTGTCGAAGATGACGGGTTCCCCTTTTCTTGAAGGGATCGGGATGGGAAGGATCTCCTGCCTAAATTTTCCCTCTCGTATCGCCTTCATCGCCTTGAGGTTCGATTCGTAAGCAAAGTGATCCTGTTCTTCACGGCTGATATTGAACTTCTTCGATTGGATCTCGGCGGTATACCCCATATGGTAATCGTTGACGACGTCCCAGAGACCATCGTGGACCATTCCGTCCACTAATTTTCCATCCCAAAGGCGGTATCCCGTTCTTGCATTATCCAGATAGTAGGGAGTTCGGCTCATGCTCTCCATGCCGCCGGCGACGATCACCTCCGCATCCCCGGCCAAAATGGCCTGCGCGGCAAGCATCACCGCCTTCAAACCAGAACCGCAGACTTTGTTCACTGTGATCGCCCCTCCGGACATCGGAAGTCCAGCCTTGATCATCGCCTGACGCGCCGGGTTCTGTCCTAATCCGTACGGGAGGACGTTCCCCATGATCACTTCGTCAACATCCTCCTTTCGAATCTTCGATCGCTTTACGGCCTCTTCGATTACTTTCCCCCCCAAATCCGTGGCGCTGAACGAACTTAATCCCCCGAGGAAATTACCGATGGCAGTCCGGACGGCACTGGTAATCACGACTTCTCTTGTCAACGTCTCTTCCTTTCCGAAAGACTTCACTGAGGGCCAATTTCCGGCGTATCTTTCCCTGGTAATTCAAACGGTATCTCTTTGCCCAGACGAGATGACTGGTCCATTGGTCAATTTTAGCGCGGGACTGTCCAACAAAAAAAGTTTAGGCTAAACAGAAGGCCACTTGCCTATCGATAAGACATCATAGCCTGCCTTCTCCAAATCTTTAACAATCTGCTTGTAATCTTCCGTCTTGATTCGGATAGCGGCGATCCTTTTCCCTTCCACCATAAAGGAGGGAGTGACGATGCTGATCACATTCACGTTATGTTTCTTAAAGACCTGAAGAACTTCCAGGAGCGTACCGGGTTTATCTTCAAGGGCAAGGGTTAAACGAGTGCCTTTTTGCTTGAAACCAAAGACGTCCACAAAGTGGTCCAGGACATCCGTTTCAGTGAAGATCCCGTAAAGTTTGTCCCCCTCCACAACAGGAAGGCACCCGATCTTATGGTCGTGCATCAATTGAACCGCTTCTTCGATTAATGCGTCAGGAGTAATTGTGATCAACTTATTCTTTGGCGTCATGAAGGCCGAAACTTTAAGCTTTCCTAAGAGATAGTTGAGCTCTTGGACGCTGAGCAGGGTGGCATCGGATGGCGCGGCCTCTCGGATATCGCGGTCGGTCACGATTCCAACCAATTTATTGTTCTTGTCGATGACGGGGAGATGGCGGATTCCTTTTTCGTGGATAAGGTTCCGAGCTTCAAAAAAGGATGCCTCAGGATTAATCGTGATTGGTTTTCTTTGTATCCTTTCTCTCAAAAACCCTTTGTATTCAATTTTCATAAGTTTTTCCTCCTTTCTTTCCGGCATCATCTTAGCACATTTTGCAAAAAGCCGTCAAAACTTTCTTGAGAGTTTCGTAAGGGAATCTTTGGGGAAGCCGTCCCATGTCGAACCAAATTCCTTTGCTAGATTTGCTGTGACGAATTCGTCGTCGTGAGCAATGAGAATCGTCTTTTGGGCGGCTTCCGTATGAGAGAGCTAAGGCTGGAAACTTAGAGAGCGTTGACATCATCTATTCATGGGACTGGTGTTTTTGGCCTAACGAGCGGACTGAAGATGAGCGTTCTACCGTGTTCGAAATTTATTCCCAGGTGCGTCTATCTTCAATCTTCTTGACTCCATCAGGAATCGTCCCTTTCGGCACGAATTGGACTTCACCCCTCACTTTCATTACATCCCGGATGGACTTTTCGATCTCTTCTTTTAACTTTTCGGGTTGAGGGACCTCTTCTTTAAGTTCGATCCGGAAGGTCATCTCATCCTTGTGTTCCTTTCTTGTGACCACCACCTGGTACTTTGCAATCTGCGGATGTTTTGATGCAACCCCATCCGCTTGGCCAGGATGGACAAAGAGACCTCTGACCTTGGTCACCTGATCCACCCTTCCCAAAATCTTAATCAATCGGGCAGATGTTCTACCACAAGGGCAGGGGGTTTCGGTCAGATAGGAGAGATCGCCTGTTCCGAATCGAATTAAAGGATAAACTTTATTGAAAGTGGTGGCGACGATCTCTCCTGTTTTTCCTGGTGATAACTGTTTGCCTGTCTCTGGATCTACGATCTCTACGATTTTATCATCCGGGATATGCATCCCATTCTTCTTCATACATTCATAGCCGAGGCAGCCAATATCGGCTGTGCCGTAACTTTGCCGGATCGTCATTCCAAATCTCGCTTCCAACTCAGACCTCAGTGATTCTGGGACCATTTCTGCGGCCACAAAACCAACTCGAAGGCCGAGGTCTTTCTTTAGATCTAATCCCATCTCCCCTGCCTTTTCAGCAATATTGAGAAGAAAGCTGGGAGTTCCACAAAAGCCATTTGCTTTTAAATCTTTTAAAATGTTGACCTGTTGCTCGGTGTTGCCCACCCCTGTTGGAACCGTAATACATCCGACCAAATGAAGTGAATTGTCCACCATGTTCAGGGCAAAGGGCACCATATGGTAACTGAACGTGTTGATGGCAATGTCTCCTGGACGAAAACCCCCGGCGTAAAAACCCTGTGCCCAGCCAAGCTCGTCATATTCCATTTCGCCAGGTTCATTAATAGGGCCTGGTGAAACATAGATTCTCCTCATTTCCGAAATTGGGACTCCTTCAAGCCCGCCAAAGGGTGGGTTTTTCTTCTGAAGTTCAACCAGGTCAGCCTTTTTGGTGATGGGAATTTTTTCTAAGTCCTTGATGATTTGGATGTCCTTCGGTTTCAATCCGACGGAATCCAGTTTATTTCTTACGGCCACAGAGCGTTTATAAGCATACTGTATGACTCCTCTTAATCTTCGGTTAAGATACCCCGCCCGTTTCTTGGGAGGCATGGTTTCCAGATTCTCTTTATAAAAACCTGAGACCCGGTCCGCTGGATCTTGTTTGGTCTTCGGCATTTAGTAACTCCTTTATAATTAACCCCGTTCAATCTGCTCCCCTCCCCCTTTAATGGGGGAGGGGAGGGGAGGGGTGGACACGAGTTCCATTACTTCTTAGGGAATTTCCCTTCGAAAGGAACGAAAACATCCCCTCTCTCAGTGTTGAAGACTGCCATTCCCTCCGATACTTTGATCCCGAAGCCGAAATCGCCAATTTTCGAATACCAGTTCTTAACGACATCGTCGGCTTTAAGGTCCAAAGCTTGAATCTTCGGCGCCTGGGCGACTAGGAGGGTTAACCGCATCGTGACCGAATCCATGACACTCACGATTCGATACTGGCTCGTTGTATTGGGTGGAAAATAGATCCGGTCATAATAGGTTGGGGTCGCAATTTCAATATACTTGCCCGGAGCGGCTTCAAAGGAGACTGTAAATTTAATGTTATCCAGCACGACATTGTATCCACTGGGATTATGAATATTAAAGACGAAGCCGAGGGCCATCGGAGTACGAGCAGGAAGATCGACCCAAGGGAAGTAACTCATCACCTCAACCCGTTCCAATGTCACTTTTGGTTTTCCCGCCTCATCCGTTGGGAGAAGGCCAGGTTTGCAGGCTGTCAATCCCCAGACAGTAAAGGCAGCAAGTGAAAGGATCAATAATAATCTTCGCATAAGTAACCTCCTTTTCATAAATAGAAAGTAACCTGACCATATTCCGTATCACGTGTCAGTAAATTTTCATTCTTTCTTACCGTCACGGGTGACGGACACGTATCACGGATTTATGTGAGCCATCTCTTTCTTCTTTTATAATGTTTCACCTGTCTGAAACTTTTTCTTTCGCCAATATCAGAGAGCCCTAAGTAGAAATCTCTGATGTCCGGATTTTCCTTCAACTTTTCTGAAGTATCATGCATCACGAGCCTGCCGTTTTCTAAGACATAGGCATAAGGCGCTACAGTGAGAGCTAACTTCACGTTTTGTTCTACAAGGAGAAGTGGGATCTTTTCATCCCTGTTTAACTGGGTAATGATTTCAAAAATCTCTTTGATGAGAAGGGGGGCGAGGCCCATCGAGGGTTCGTCGAGAAGAATCAGTTTCGGTCGGGCCATTAATGCCCTGCCGATGACAGTCATCTGTTGCTCCCCGCCGCTAATAAAACCTGCCAGGACATTGCGCCGCTCCACCAATCTGGGAAAATAGCGATAAACTATCTCCAGCCTCTCATTCGATGCCGAACCAGTACCCCGGAGATGTGCCCCAACCCTTAGATTCTCCTCAACTGTGAGGTGTTCGAAGACTCTCCTGCCTTCGATGATCTGGAAGATTCCTCTTTTGGCAATTTCCTCTGCAGAGAGATGGTGTATCTTCTCTCCCATGAACTCAATACTTCCATCGGTCACCTCACCATCCTCATGTTTTAATAAACCAGAAATGGATTTTAGGGTTGTTGATTTTCCGGCACCATTTGCCCCGAGAAGTGCGACGATCCCCCCGTGAGGGACATCAATGGAGACCCCTTTGAGTACCAGGATCACTTCGTGATACATGACCTCAATATTGTTGAGTTTCAGGATGGTCCCATGACTATTCACGTTTTCAGGTGTCAATGGTTTCCTCCTTACCAACCGAGCCAGGAAGCCCACTTGTCAGGAAATTTAGCCCGCATGTCAATTTCGCCGACCGTTTGAGGTTTCCCTTTGATGACTCTTCCAACCCTGACGATGGAACTGTAACGATGGTCTGTTGGGGTGATCGTCACGAGTTGACCACCAAACTCTTTCAACCCCGGCCAGTCTCTAAAGGCTTCAAAGGCGTCTTTGATTCCAGGACCATTTAGCTTTCCTGCTTTATCGGCCCTTTTCATGGCTTCAACAGCTAAGGTCACCTTCACCCAGCCCTGGACTGTGCGGATGAGTCTGTTTTCGAGTGGAACGCCCGGGTTCAGTTTTTTCGCGTAATCTAATACCTTTTTCTTTGCCGGATATTCATCAATAAAAAGGGCACAGGCGATCAGGCCCATTGCGCCTTCGGCGGCGGCTCCGCCCAACTTGGGAAGGTTCTCGTCAAACCCCCAGTTATTAATGATATGATCTGCACCGAGCCCAAGGGCATAGGCATCCTTAATGGCAGCGGATACGGACATCGTGGTGTTCCCATGCCAGACCAAATTGGCCCCAAATCCTTTGGCGGCGATGACCTGACTCTTTGTATCGAGGGCAGTCAAGGAGATGTTGGCGTCCGGCCCGACCTCAAAGCCAAGAAGGCCTGCCTGATCTTTGATGGCCTTGATGGGTGCGGAAGCGTATGGGGATGCAAAGTCATAGAAGCAGACAAACTTTGGTTTGGCGCCCTTTTCCCTCAGGGCCTTCCATTTTGGATCTTTCTTCCAAACTTCTTCGAACCAATAGGTGATTGCACCACGGGCATTGGTTGAGTAATCCGTTCCATAAACGAAGTTGTAAGGGGTCTTCTTTGGATCGCACAAATGCCCAGAGAAGGAGCTGGAGAGATAGGGCATTTTATCGGCGTTGACCGTAGGAGAAAGGGCTTCGGTGTCGCCTGTTCCCCAACCCAACACCATGACCACCTTATCGTAATCCCGAAATCGTTTGTAAGTGGTGACTGCTTCGGGTACACGGTATCCGTAGTCATATTGGAATAAACGGATCTTTTTACCGTTGATCCCACCTGTATCATTATAATATTGAGCTGCTTCTCGGACTCCCAAGGCCTCGTCCTTGCCCACATCAGAAGTGGCCCCTGTTGTATCCTGAAGGGCACCCAGTCTTACCTCCTGTGCTTGTCCGAAGACCCACGAAGCAGTGAGACCCATGATGAGGGACATCATAACAATCGTAAAGATTCTGATTCTCATTTTCTACCTCCTGTAAAGTTAAGATAAGAATGAAAACTGCACCGCGATAACCTTTCTTCCACCATCCAACGACGTCGCATCACCCCTTTCCTTAGCTCGTGATCCGTGTCCGTGTCTCGTGTCCGTAAACTTAACTTTATTACGGTCACGGATGTCGGACACGCCTGCGTGCCGAAACGCCGGCACTTCGGTGTGCAGGCACGTGACACGTCAGTATGAAAACGGCCACAGATTAAAATAGTTCTTAATCTGCCACCAACGATACGAAAGACCATTGGGCTCGTAGATAAGAAAAAGTACAATGGCCAAACCGAAGGCCGCCTCCTTTACAAAAAGAAATTTTTCGAGGAGAAGAGGTAAAAAAGGCATTAAATTAACCAAGAACGGGTTTTGGGTTAAGACGAAAATCAGAGCCTTCAGCCCTTCGGGAATCAAAGTCATAAACATGGCACCGAAGATCGTCCCGTGGATGCTTCCCACTCCTCCGATGAGGACGACGCCTACCAGCCAGAGAGACCAACCGAACTGGAAGTGTTCGGGGCTGACGGCTGATAGGGAGGTGACCCAGAAGGCGCCTGCAATGCCTCCCAGAAAACCCGCTACGAAAAAAGCGAGTAATTTGTATAAGACGATGTTTACACCGAGAGTTTCTGCGGCGATGTCGTTGTCCCGAATGGCAATCCATGCTCTGCCAACTTTTGATCGAAGGAGATTTGACATCCCCAGTGTACATAGGACAACTAATGTTACCATCAGATAATAAATTTCCATCTCAGATTGGATTGCCCATGGCCCGATTTTGACTGTCCCCGGTGGAATGGAGAAAGCAACTCCCCTTCCTCCAATTTGACTGACGTACTGGGTAATGAAGAATTCCACGGTGATGAACTGAGCCGCCATCGTGGTCATAATGAGGTAAAATCCCTTCACCCGCGCAGAAGGGAGACCAAATAATACGCACCATAGGCCGCCGGTAATCCCTCCCAGAACGAGTGTGACGGGATAAGGAAGATGTAGCTGAAGCATGAGGAGCGTACTGGTATAAGCTCCTACTGCAAGGAATGCGGCATGACCTAAAGTGACCTGACCGCAATAACCGATCAGCAATTGGACACCCATCGCAGAAAGGATTGTATATCCGACGACGTTAGCAATGGATATTAAATACAGGCCGGCAAACCTGGGGATGATGAAATAAATGGTGATGAATAAAAGGATCATCTTTCCCCAGACGAACTTAGTCTGCCACCAGGCATGGTCCTGACGATAATATTGATGATAAACACCACAAGGTCGGTAAGCCATGTTGACCCCCAATTTTCATTGAAAAATTAACATTGTAAAATTATCAGTTCTTTTTCTTTTGTTGATAAATTTGCATTGCTCATTTTTCAATTTGCAATGATTTGTCAGACTCGTTCGATCCGGACCCATCCCCAGAGTCCATAGGGTTTAAACAACAAGACGATGACCATGACCGCGAAGGGGAAAACTTCTTTCACTCCTCCCGGGGTAAAGCGACTCAAATAGCCATCTGCCAGATTTTGGAGAACTCCGATGGCTAGGCCACCGACAATGGCTCCTGGAACAGAGTTAAGGCCTCCCAAAACGACGGCTGGGAGAACTAATAAACCCAAATAACCTACAGAGATATTTAGACCGTTGATGTTTCCTAATAAAGTCCCACCGACTCCTGCCGACATAAAAGCGATTGCCCAGGCAAGGGCATAAACAATCTTTGCATTTACACCAAGAGATAGGGCGGCCATCTCATCATCCGCTGTTGCCTGCATAGATAAACCCCATTTTGTATATTTGAAGAAAGTGACAAAAGCAAGAAGCAGGATGATGGATGCGAGGAAAGCCCAGAGGTAGACCTGGCCGACGACCACTTTTCCGATAAAGATGGGTTCTATTGGAAATACTGTAGGAGTGAAAACGACTGTATCTGTGCCAAAGAATAACTCCACAACCCCCTTGAAAAAGAAGGAAAGCCCGACTGTGACCATAATCACACTCAATACCGGTTCTCCAACCATTGGTCTCAAAAAGAGAATTTCTGTCAAGATGCCCAGGGCAAATCCAATGACAAGAGTGATGAGGAGAGCTAATATGAAAGGGATGTGCCAATTGTATAAAGTAAGACAGACATATGCCCCAATCAAGGTCAATTCACCCATGGCCAGGTTGAGGACGCCAGAGCATTTATAGATGAGGGTCCAGCCAAGAGCGACCAACGCATAGATGCTACCCACCAAAATCCCAGTAATAAAAAGCTGCAAAAAAAGTTCCATGTACGTCTCCCTTAAAAGTCACATTGCAAATTGCTAAATTAGCAATAAAACGTTTTTAGACAAAACCGATAACCCAGAAATCCTTCTTTTCTTAGCTGTAATAATGCTCTTGGCGACAATGGCGCAAAGTTGTTCACACTCATTAATGATAGGGTCGGTGTATTGAGGAGTGAGCATCCGAGTACGACGAATTAATTTAAGCCAAAACCGTGATTCCTTCAATTCTTTTAGCACAATACTCATCTTGTGTGCAAAATCAGATCTGGATTCGGCACCACAAGCTTCTTCATAATTTGAGGCGCTGGATGTCCCCGCTCTTATCAATTGACCGCCGACATGTCTTCCAGCAACTGTATGGGGCAATGCATCGGTTATCTTCATGACATTGGCTGCAAAATCAAGTTAGCGGCCTGATAATTGATTACTCTTTTTGTTCATTGTTAATTGCCAAATTTGCAATGATCATTTTGCATTGATCTTCATTGCGGTACTTCCATCACCTGAAGATCCGTTACAATATGAATCACTCGTCCGTCTTCATAAGTGATATTGGTGTCCATGTGGACATTGTTGGTGTTGGAATAAAGGCCATTGACAATATCTTTATAACGCTCTTCGACGAAGGCCCTCCGCAATTTTCGAGTTCTGGTCAATTCATCATCATCTGCATCAAATTCCTTGTAGAGATTGACGAATTTCTTGATGCGGGCGATGGGGGGCAGGCTACGGTTCATCTTGATAATTTCCTTCTGAACGAGTTCGTAAACTTCGGGCATCTGAGAAAGTTCGGGATAACTGGTGTAGGCAATATTTCGGGCCTCTGCCCAATTGCCCACGACCGCATAATCGATGCAAACCACACTCGTGACATAGGGCCTGTTGTCACCGATCGCCCAGACATCTCTAATATAGGGACTGAATTTAAGGCGGGTTTCCAGATATTGTGGAGCGAATTTTGTCCCATCGCCCAATGTCATCACATCTTTGGTCCGATCGAACACGACCAGGTGGCCATCGGTATCGATGAACCCTGTATCTCCGGAATGAAGCCATCCGTCTCGGAGCGTTTTTTCCGTCTCCCCGGGCATCTTATAGTATCCGATGAATACCGACGGGCTTCTCGAAATGATCTCTCCATCCGGGGTGATTTTCACCTCGGTCTCAGGAATGGGTTTGCCCACTGTGTCAAATTTGATATCGCCGTCCCGATGCAGCACGGAAATTCCGGCAATTTCGGTCTGGCCGTAGATCTGCTTCAGGTTCACTCCAATGGCATGGAAAAAGCGGAAATGGTCTGGCCCCATGGCTGCTCCTCCCGTGTAGGTATCCCTTATCCTGGTGAGGCCCAAATGGTCTTTCAATTTTTTGTGGACGCCGAGAGAGGCAAGGTGGTTGAGAACCTTCCAATACCAAGGGACGGGTCTTTTTAAAAATTTCAAGTCTGCGACGTGATAGCCGATCTGCATCGCCCATTCGTAAGCTCGCCGCTTGGACCAGGTTGCATCCAAGTATTTGACCTGGACACTTCTCACCATTTGCTCGTAAACGCGGGGCGGCGCAAACATCACATGGGGGCCGATCTCACGAATGTTTTCTTGAGCTGTCTCAGGTTCTTCCGGAAAATTGAGTGTGAACCCGGCCTGAATGCCGCATGAGATCGACATCATCTGCTCTCCGATCCAGGCAAAGGGGAGGTAGGAGACAAAGTCATCCGATTCAAAATAGGGGTCCACACGCATCAGATTCTGTCCCATAGTCAGCATGTTGTAATGAGTGAGGAGGGCGCCTTTCGGAAGGGAAGTTGTTCCCGAGGTATAGAAGAGGAGACAGACGTCGTCTCCTTTCCCCTTCATGATTGTGTCCTCGAAGAGGCCGGGTTCTTTTTTATCGATCTCTCTGCCAATTTCCATCAGCTTCTTAATGCTGATAAGGATGGGGTCATAGTAGTCTCTCATGCCTTTTGGGTCGTCCCAGATCATCTTTTTCAAGTTCGGGCACTTGTTTTTGATCATGAGACATTTGTCAACCTCCTCCTGCCCTTCGCCCACCATCAGTTTGGCATCGGAGTGGTCGATGATATATTGCACCTCGTCGATCAAAGAGTCCTGGAACAACCATACTCCCACACCGCCTGCACACATCGCAGCCATTTCTGCCCAAAGGGCCTCGGGTCGGTTGTCCCCGATCATGGCGACCTTGTCCTCCCTCTCTAACCCCAAGGAAACCATTCCCAGGGCAATCCACTTCACATTTTCGTAATATTGTCTCCACGTAATGGGAACCCAGATTCCGAATTCCTTCTCCCGCATGGCCACCTTTTTGTCCCAATATTTCTTGGCTGCCAGCAAGAAGAGTTTGGGAATAGTCAGTTCTTTGGTGATCTCAATTTCTTTCCAGTTAGCGACGTGTGGCATAGAGATCCTCTGCCTCGCCCAAATAGGCCTTAATCACTTGCGGATTGTTCTGAATCTCGGACGGGGTCCCGTCAGCAATCTTTTCGCCGAAATTAAGAGCCATCACCCGATGGGAGATGTCCATCACCACCCCCATGTCGTGCTCGACCAGGACACAAGTCGTCTGCCAGCGCTCCTCTTCGTTGATATCCAAAATAAATCGAGCCATGTCTTCGACCTCTTCCAAATTAAGGCCCGCAAGCGGCTCGTCCAAAAGAACGATCTTGGGATTGAGTGCCAAGGCCCTTGCCAATTCGACTCGCTTTTGAAGTCCGTAGGGGAGCATGCCTACCATTTTGTCTCGGATGGCTTCTATCTCAAGGAGATCGATGATCTCCCTCTCAATAAAATCCCGGTGTTCGATCTCCTCTCGAGCCGTTTTTCCAAAGTAGATGAAACTGCTGATCAACCCTGATTTGAGATGAATATGGCGACCGAGTCGAATGTTATCGAGCACGGTCGCCCCTTTAAAGAGTTCCAGTTTTTGGAATGTCCTTGAGATTCCCATCCTTGCCCTCTGATAGGGTCTCGACCGAGTGATGTCTTTCCCTGCAAATTCAATCTGGCCTTTTTGGGGGTAATAGAGCCCATTGATGCAGTTCAGGAGAACCGTCTTGCCAGCGCCGTTAGGACCGATGATAGAAAAGATCTCGCCCTTCTTTACCTCCAGGCTAACATCCATCAGAGCTTGGATACCCCCGAAAGCCATAGAGAGGTTTTTGACTCGAAGCTGAACCTCTTTTTGGGCGATCATTAAAGGCTCCTCCGCCGTGTGGTGTGGCTTTTGGTCGGGATGTACCCCGAAAGCCCCGTCCCGCCTCTGGCGGGATGGGCGGGGTCAAGGGGCACAATATGAAAAGGGACTACCTTTACGGGAAGCCCCGGCCTGTGGCCAGGGACCTTCAGTTGTGAATTTTCTGACACTCGAATGCTCCTGTCAGGGGAGAAAGAAAAAAGGAGGAGAAGGGCGGTTGTCCAGTTTGTGGCCGTCAGTTCGGTAAACAAAGAATGAATAACCTCACCCTTAAGGGATTTACTCTCGTCTCTTGTCGAAGACGGCAAGTGATAATTTTCTTGATTTTTTTGAAAATGCGGAAAAGATTTAAATTAGAAAAAATCCCACCCCAAGCTACTTTCATGGATTAACAAAACATTACTTCTTTGTCAAGTGAAAACATGCCTAAGAACAAGGGGTTGACATTTTGAGGGGTATCGATTAATCTAAAGCGTATTCTGTCCCTCGGAGAGGAAGAGAGTGAAGAAGTGGTTTTACAAAGATGCGGGGGTTGATATTGAAAAGGGAGATGCTTTTGTCCAGGCGATCAAACCGATGGTGGAATCTACATTTCGACCCGAGGTACTAACGAAAATTGGCGGCTTTGCAGGGTGTGTCTCTCTCAACCTGGAACGTTATAAGAAACCGATTTTGGTCTCCTCGACCGATGGGGTGGGAACAAAGCTGAAGATCGCCTTCGCGATGAATCGGCATGATACGGTCGGGATTGATCTGGTGGGGATGTGTGTCAACGATATCGTGGTGAGCGGGGCAAGACCTCTTTTCCTCCTGGATTATTTTGCTACATCTCAACTGGACCCTGAAAAATCGATGAAGGTGGTCTCAGGTATTGTTAAAGGATGTATCGAAGCTGAATGTTCTCTCATCGGCGGCGAGACGGCTGAAATGCCGGGATTTTATAAGAAAGGGGAATATGATCTCGCCGGTTTTGCCGTAGGCATTGTCGAGGATTCGCAAGTGATCGACGGATCGGGCGTGACCGTCGGGGACAAATTGATCGGGATCGCTTCCAGCGGCCTCCACAGCAACGGCTACTCTTTGGTCAGAAGATTGCTTCTCGATCAGCTTAAGATGGATTTGGAAGAACGGGTCGAAGAAGTTGGAGAGGTATTAGGTGAGGAACTACTCCGGCCGACTCGAATTTATGTGAAGGCAGCGCTCAACCTCACACGAGATTTCAATATTGTTGGAATCGCCCATATCACGGGAGGGGGCATTACGGGGAACCTTCCGAGAATCATCCCCAAGGGCTGTAAAGCCGTCGTTCAAAAAGGAACTTGGGAAATCCCTCCCATCTTCTCCTTTCTGAAAGAGAAGGGGAACATCTCCGAAGAGGAGATGCTCCGCACGTTTAATAACGGGGTTGGAATGATTCTTATCGCAAGGTCTAAGGAAGTCGATGATATCTTAGCTAGGCTTCGTTCTTTAGGCGAAAAGGCGTTCCTCATCGGCGAGGTGGGTAGAACCGATAGGGAACAAGAGAAGATCGAATTTGTCTGACCCTTCTTTTCTAGCGTTATTTCGTGTCCGTCTCTAATCATATCCAGCCTTGTCGTGATGTTTGACCCGTTACGCTGTACCACGATCCGCTCCCACCAGTCAATGTCAAAAGAAAAGAGGGCCTGAGTTTAATGACGTGGTTAGGAAATGAACAGGAGGTGATGGTATTAGGCTCTGGTTTGGCTGGTCTGGTCGCCGGGACCTTGCTGTTAAAGAACAACCACTCTGTCTTACTCCTAAGAGAAAAAGGATATCAATCCTCCTATTCGGCCAAAGGCTACCACTTCGTCCCCTTTTCAAACCTTTCAGAAAAATGCTTGAAGCCCAGTCTTGTTAGAAGAGTCTCCCAGGCATTAAATCTTTCGTTGCTGATGGGAACCCGAGAAGATGGCAAGCAGGCAAAGGCCGCATCGGACAGGTCGAGGCAGAGAGCCAGCTTTCAGGTCATTCTTCCCAGGGCAAGAATTGACATATTCCGCGATCGTCTCCTATTGCAGAAGGAGTGGAGGAGGGAATTTCCGGAAGAGGCCCTCCGGATTGAAGAATTTTATAACGAGCTGGATCAAATTCAGCAGCTCTTGCAAAAGGTGAAGGCGAAAAAGAATACTTCAGCATTTTTTCCGTTTCGACAGCGTCGTTTCCTCACAAAAATGTTTTCTTCCGACCCGCTTCCTAAGGAAGGGGTGGATGAAAAGCTCTCTGCCTTCTCCAGAGAGTTTAGAGAATTCATTCGACTTCAGCTGATCTCCCGGGGAAATTTTTATTCAGACCGATTTCCTCTCTCCTTAGCTACTCAGGTTTTATTCGACGGGGCCAACGAGTCGAATTCGGATTTCGATTTGGAAAAACTGGAAAATGAAATTTTAAATCAATTCTTACGATCCGGCGGGAGGATTGTGGAAATCGAAGGGGTGAAAGAGGTCAGTTTTGGCTGGCGGAAGGAGTTCACCCTGATCTCGGAAGGAAACCCTGCGGTATTTCGGTCTCAATTTCTTATTATGAATTGTCCGCTTCATCGCGTTGCATCCTTCCTGGGGAAGAAGGGGAAGGGAATATTAAAATGGGAGGCGAAGATCAAACCCTTGTACATGTTGATTCCCTTATTCTTAGGGATTGATGAGAAAGTCATTCCCGTCGGGATGAAGGATCTCCTTGTCTCCGTGTTGGATCCTGAAAAGCCGTACGATGACGGAAATGTCCTCTTCCTATCTCTTAGCTCGAAGGGAGACAGAACCAGGGCCCCGGAGGGGAAGAGGGCCCTCACCGTTGAAAGCCTGATGGAGGCCGAAAAATGGGGACAAATAAACCTGGCGGATTACCAGCAAGGAGTGATGAACCATTTGTGTTCTCTCTTTCCTTTTCTTGAGCAGTACATCGAACTGGTCGATTTTCAGTGGGCCGGTGAGCACGTTTCCAGGTGGTCCTATTCTCACTTTCTTTACGAGCCCTCTTCTGATTTTTACTGGAGAGAAGGAATGGTTCCCATAAAAATGGCAAAAAAAATTTGCTTCGTCGGAAAGGAGAACTTCCCATATTTAGGTCTGGGGGGGGAGGTCTTCAGCGGAATGATTGCAGGCCAGCATATTTTAAAGCAGTACTCATGAACCCATCCCTTTCCTCATCGCAACCTGAACTTGCCCTCGATCACAATCTTCTCTGACCTCGGTGATCAGCGCCCCCTGCTTTTGTCCGCTACTGGATTTTAATCTCTAATCATCCCAGCCGATCTGCTTCCTTTTTGTGACAGGAAGCTTAAACTTCTCTCTTAACCGCCTGACGACGAGGTCCGGGACCAATCCCTCGACGCCACCCCCTAGTCTGGCGACCTCTTTGATGGTTCTGGAAGAGACAAAAAAATAGTCCTTGCTGGTCATCATGAAGAGGGTATCCAGCTGGGGGCTGAGACTTCGGTTCATCGAGGCCATGTGGAATTCATATTCGAAGTCGGAAGTCGCCCGGAGACCCCTTAAGCTCACCTTGGCATTGGTCTTTGCCACATAGTCGACGAGAAGTCCCTTGAAGCTATCTACCATGACATTGGGCGTCTCCTTAAAGATCGCCTTCACCATTCCGAGGCGTTCTTCAACGGAGAAGAGGGGGCGTTTCTCTTCATTTTCTGCGATGGCAACAATCACTTTGTCAAAGATTTCAAGCGCTCTTTCGACGACATCGATATGCCCGTAGGTGATGGGGTCAAAGGAACCCGGATAGATGGCTACCTTTCCAATGTTCTTAAACTTTTCCTTCTTCTCCTTCAGCATTTCACACCTCCTCATGGGTGATGACCTGTTCATGATCCCCTCCGGCAGGGGTTAGAAAAGAGACCACGGTGTCTCCAATCCGTCGTTGGCGAGTAAGATCCCAACCACCTGTGTCGTGAGGAAGGGGCTCCCGCCGGTTGTGTTCGATGACCAGAATGGAACTCCTGTGATAAATCGGATGGGAGCTCAGTTTCGTTAAGGTGTTTTGGACCAACCCCTTCTGATAAGGAGGATCCATCAAGATCAAATCAAAGCATTCTCCTCTCTGTTTAAGAATTCCAATCGCCCGGCTGACGTCTTTTGGAAGGACCTCAGACCTTCCTTCCAACCCGAGTTGAGCGAGATTTCTTTGGATGAGTCGTAATGCCTGTCTTCCCTTCTCAACAAAGACGGCACTCTTTGCCCCTCGGCTCAGGGCTTCGATTCCTAAATTTCCTGTGCCCGCGAAAAGATCGAGAACCATTCTTCCCTCCACCTTGTCTTTGAGGATGTTGAAGATCGATTCTTTCACCCGATCAGAGGTAGGGCGAAGAGACTGATTTCTCGGCGTCACCAATTTCCGCCCCCTCGATGTTCCAGTGATGATGCGCATCGCCTATCTAAATTCCAAATCTAAAAGTCTCAAGAGAATACGTGTCCGTGTCCGTCATCCGTGTCCGGACATGTGACACGCGACACGGTCACGCTTTGTGATCTGGTGCTTGTGATTTGGTGCTTATGCCAAATTCTTCAATTGCTCAATTCTCTTTAGCATGTTCTCTTGATGGGATCCTTGCCAGTAGATTCTCAGACACTGCGGACACCGGAAAAAATGCTTTTGTTGGTAAAAGATAAAGTCCGGGACTTTTCCCTCAGCTTCCCCTCGTGAGAGGTCATCGAGGAGGGCGTTACACAAAAGACACCTCGAAAAAAAGTTCTTCTCGCTCAATGAAATGTAACCCGTTTGAATGAGCTCCTTTATCTGGAGAGAGGGTCTGTCCTCCGTGATTCTGATGATACGATCCTCGGTTGTCTTGGGAAGAAGTTTGGTATTTCGGGTCAGGATGACTCGCCTTTCCTCACGGGCCAACTTTATCAGACGATAGGCATCTTCCCCGGGGTAATAAATCGTATCATAGCCCAGCATCCTCAACTCCTTGGCTAATTTCCCCAGCATGCGATCCGCAATGAAATTCATTCCCATTCCTCATCGGATATATTTCCCGATGATCGGATCCAAATCTTTCTTTGTTTTCTCAGGGATATACTTTTTACTCGTGATCAAAGCATATTTTAGAGCGCTGGCACAAAGGCATTCTCTTTCTTGAGGAAGATTCTTGATGGCGTGTCGAATCGCACTTTTTGCTGTTTTGGTGCTCTGGGCTAAAATTCTCAAGACCTCACCGATGGAAACATCTCCTGCCGCTTCGTGCCAGCAATCGTAATCGGTTGCGAACGCGATGGTGGCATAACAGATTTCGGCCTCCCGGGCGAGTTTTGCCTCAGGGAGGTTGGTCATCCCAATGGCATCGACACCCCACGTTCGGTAAAGCCTCGATTCAGCGCGGGTTGAAAATTGAGGCCCCTCGATACAGAGGTAGGTCCCGTCTTTGTGAACGGTCGCGCCGACTTTAGTTCCAGCCTCGTAAAGGATCCAGCTTAGAACAGGACAAACCGGATCCGCAAAACTGATGTGACCAACGATCCCATCACTGAAAAAGGTATTTGGACGGCCCTTTGTCTGATCGATAAATTGGTTCGGGATCACCATATCCCCGGGATGAATCGATTCTTTCATCGAACCCACGGCACTGACCCCGATAATCCACTG
>Ga0335070_10000290_pt1 | contig 58597 bp, 47 predicted proteins | sample Lox_Sample_13_FD_206722 | JGI IMG/M metagenome (GOLD analysis project Ga0335070, IMG submission 206722) | Soil microbial communities from Loxahatchee National Wildlife Refuge, Florida, United States - Lox_Sample_1.3 | ecosystem: Environmental > Terrestrial > Soil > Wetlands | place: USA...
TAGACCTTGTACTGGTTGATCCCCATGAGGCTCGCGGCATCCCGGTCGAGGCTCGTTGCCCGCATCGCCCTTCCCATTCTGGTGTACTTCAGAAACCAGTAGAGGAGGACCGCGGAAGCGAGTGTCACGATAAATCCGTAAAGCTTCGGGACCGAGATGATGAGATCGCCTACGGTAAAGGTGTGACCGGTGATATCGGTGGTCACGACGCGATACTTGGCACCGAAGAGCATCATGGCGAGATTGTCGAGGACGTACCAGACCCCGGTAGTGACGATGATGACCGTGATCGGCTCACGCACATGCCGCTCCGCCTTGAATACCGGCTGGATGACAATCGCCTGCATGTAGTAGCCGAAAAAGAAGAGAAAGGGCACCACGACGAGCAGGGCCAGATAGGGATGGATGCCGGTGAGCTCCACCAGCCAGTAGGCGGCGAACATCCCCACCATGAGGATGGAGCCGTGGGCGAAGTTGATGACCTTCATGATCCCGAAGATGAGCGTGAGCCCCAAGGCGGTGAGGCCGTAAATGGAGCCCATCAGGAGGCCATTGACGGTGGCCTGGAGAATAACGTCCATGCCTGTTTCTCCTTGCGGACCCAAGACCGACGGCTTCGTAAGAAGTCCATCCGCGGCGTTGCGCTTCGTCCTTCGTCATTGCAGCGTACTTCGATGTACGCCTCATGCCTCCAGACTGGTCCGCCTCTGGCGGACTCGCGCCCCTTGTCCCGCCTATAGCGGGAGAGCCTGTGCCGCCTGCCTTGGGGACTTCAGACGAAGTGATCAAGACCCGCTGGGTGCGGGAAACCGCTTCTCCGTAATCACGGAGTAAACCCTCTCCAACCCCCGCCCGTGTCTGGCGGGGGCTGGGAGAGGGCAACGTCTGGACGGAGGAATTGACTACTTGCGCTTGTCCCATGGCGGCATGGGGAATACGGGCGTGTAGCCCGTTCGCCGCGCGCTCTTGGGCCACACCGTCACCCGGTCCATCTTGCCGCCCATCTCGCGGATCTGGACGATGACGATACCCGCTTGTTTGTTCTGACCGTCCTGGTCGAACTCGACGCAGTCGTACGGGACAATCATGCCGGGACCCTTGCAGAGCTTGGTCGCGGCCAGTGCATCCCTGATCTTCTTGGGATCGAGGGATCCGGCCCGCTCGAGGGCGTCGGCGATGACGTACATGGAGGTGTAGGCGTCAACCGACTCGCCGGCCAGATTGTAGCCGTACCGTTTCTTGAACTTCTCGTTGGCCTCCTTGACGCCCGCCTTGCCGAGGTCCGCCTCCCACTCCACCTCGTCAAAGATATACTCCGCGTTCTTCTTGCAGTTCTCCAGGAACTTTGGATCTGCGTGGCCGCCGCCGCTCGCGACGATCGCCTTGGCGTTCACCTTCATCTCCGCCATGCTGTTGGTGAGGAGAATGGCGTCAGCGGCGTTGGAGACGAGCATGATGATATCGGCGTTGGCCTTCTTCAGTTTCATCACCACGGGGGTAAGGTCGCTCGCCGTGCTCGGATACGGCTCATCCAGCACCACCTGGAAGCCGTAGTCCTTGGCGAGCTTCTTCCACTTCTCGGCAAACCCGGTTCCCCAGTCGCCGTTCTCGTAGACGAGAGCCATGGTCTTGAAGTTTGTCTTGAACTCCTTCTGCATGTCATCGAGGAAGCGGAACTGGTCCCGCACCCACCAGGAGTCCTTGGCGGCAACCCGGAAGACATACTTGAACCCGCGCTCGGTGATGGTGTCACGCACGGAAACCGGCACAACGAAGGGGATGCCGGCCTTCTCCGCCACCTGGGTGGTGGGATAGGTAACCGCCGAATTCCAGCAGCCGGTGAGGATATTTACCTTCTCGGTGTTGATGAGCCGCTCCGCCTCCGTCATGCCTACGGTGGGATCACTCTTGCTGTCGGCGTAGATGAGCACGAGCTTGGCCCCGCCCAGTGACTTGATGCCGCCCGCGGCGTTGATCTCCTCAACGGCCATCTCCCGGGCTTGCTTCCCCTGCACCCCTACCGAGGCGGAGGGACCGGAGAGAGGTTCGATGTTACCGATCTTGACCACGTTGTCCGCGGCTTGGCCCGGTCCAACCACAAGAAAGACCGCGAGCAGACCGGCTGCCGCATACCCTAGCAACTTCCCTAGCCTATTTCCTATCATGCTCTAACCCTCCTTTTCTGAGCTCTCCCTACGAATCAGGCAGCGGCCCGGCGCCGCTGCTTTCTCGCCGCAACAATAACGAGCATCATATACCCCTTCATCATCAAAAAAACCAGTGCCGCGACAACCCAACTCCCGTTTTCCTTCCACCCCCTGCAATAGATAGTAGAGCATGTCCTTCGGAAGACCTGCTTGAAAGAGATCCTCCATGATGGTCTCGGCGTCCTTGGGGCCGATGGTGACGACGAGCATGAATCTCCCGCCCCTCTGGTCCAGATAAAGCTCGCTTTTTACGATCCTTTTCTTGAGACGGGAGAAGAGTTCGATAATTTCGGCCGACCTGCGGTCCTCGTCTGCTCCCGCCTCACGCTCGAAGACCACGTGGCTGAAGGAGGCGTCCAGATTCCGCTTGATCTCTGCGAAGTCCGCAGATCTGATCTGTCCGGCTGAAGCCATATCACTTTGCCAAGGTCGCGAACCCTTCTTCCATGATCGCCAGCCCTCGCTCCAATTGTTCATCGGTGATCACGAGCGGCATGAGGAGGCGAATCACATTGCTGAAGTTACCGCACGAGAGAAGGACCAGGCCCCGCTCATAGGCGAATTTCACCAGGGCCTTGGCCTCGTCGGCCGCCGGCTCCTTGGTGACCCGGTCCTTCACGAGCTCGAGGGCGAGCATCGGGCCGAGACCCCGCACCTCGCCGATGAGTTCAAACTTCCGCTGCCAAGAATCGAGTCGCTGCCGCAGCTTCTTGCCGAGAACCTCCGCCTTCTCAAGGATTCTCTCCGTCGCGAAGATCTCGAGCACAGCCAGCGCCGCGGCGCAGCATACAGGGTTTCCGCCGTACGTGCCGCCGAGGCCCCCCGTATGGACCGAGTCCATGATCTCCTGCTTCCCCACCACGGCGCTGAGGGGCATGCCCGCCGCCAGGCTCTTCGCCACCGTCATCACCTCCGGCTCCAGGTTCCAGTGCTCTATGGCGAACATCTTCCCCGTACGCCCCATGCCGCTCTGGATCTCGTCGGCGATGAAGACGATGCCGTTATCGCGGCAGATCTTCATGAGCTTGGGAAAGTACTCGGGTGGCGGGGTGATGAAGCCGCCCTCCCCCTGCACGGGCTCGGCGATGACGGCAGCGGTCGTCTCGGCGGCGGCATGGCTGATGAAAAACTCTTTCAGGTAATCGGCGCAGGCCACGCCGCAGCTTGGGTAAGCAAGGCCGAAGGCGCAGCGGTAGCAGTAGGCGAAGGGCATGCGGTAGACTTCCGGCGCGAAGGGCCCGAATCCCAACTTGTACGGCTTCACCTTGCTGGTCAGGGCCATGGTGAGGAGAGTTCTTCCGTGGAAGGCGTTTTCGAAGGCGATCACCCCGGTCCGTTTCGTGTAGTAGCGGGCGATCTTGACCGCGTTCTCCACCGCCTCGGCGCCGCTATTGATGAAGAGGGTCTTTTTGGGGAACTTTCCCGGCGTGACCGTGCAGAGCTTCTCCCCCAGTTTGATCAGAGGCTCATAGGGTACCACCATGAAGCAGGTGTGGGTGAACCTCTCCGCCTGCTCCTTGATGGCAGCAACGACCTTGGGATGACAGTGCCCCACGTTCATGACCCCGATGCCGCCCGAAAAATCGACAAACTCCTGACCGTCGGCGTCGTAGAGCAATGCCCCCTTGGCTGATTCGACGTAGTAAGGAACAACGCTTCCCTGTCCCTGCGGGACCACCTTCCCACGCAGCTCCCCCAGACGCTCACTCCTCGCGCCAGCTTTCATAGTCTCCTCCTTCTGCGTCTCCCCCGAATCCGCGGATCCCTCAACCTGAGCTACTGCAGCTTACTCTCAAGCGCGGAAAATACAAGCCCCCCTCCGCTTCGCCTTTCTATCGTCGGGGACACGTCCGGCAACTCATCATGAGATCTGTCGCCGTTGCTCATGGCGTCCGTGATTCGTGGTAGGGGGAGATGGTCGGTCATGGCTGCACCGGTGAGATCCTCGGATCCAGTATAGTCGTCAAGGGCGTGATACGACGGGGCCAGAGGCGAGCCGGGGCCCGAGAAACGCCGCTCGCTCTCCCGGTCCGCATCACGGAGGGCCTCATAGACCTCAGGGGCGTGCGACTCCAGCCAGGAGAGGAGCGTCGGCCCGAAGTCGAAGCTGATTCCGGCGTAGTTGTTGACGATGCGCTCGATCAGCCCGTGCTGGTCAAGGATCCTGGAGGCAGTGTTGGCAGCGTAGCATTCGACGGCGATCCGCTCGTTCCAATCGTGATAGGGCCGAGCCCCGTCCTGCTCTTCTATCACCTCCGGCCAAGGATTCTCGCGAGGCGGCTGGTAGAAATGGCCGTGGATGCAGATGTATCGTTCCAACGCGGAATCGCCCGCCGAAACTCGTGAAGGGGTCGCGGGAGAAAAGGGCATCAGTTAGTGGTTGGCTTCTGTCCCTCCTTCTGCACCGTAATGCTCACCGGCACCCTCACCTCCTCGGGCGTTGTTCCCTCAAGCCTGACGATGACGGTATCGGTCACGCCGCCGCCGGGCAAGCGATCGAACCGCGGCTCCACCTCGATCCGCCACCTCGAGGCGTTCTCACCGCCGAGGGGGACCGCGGTGGCCTTGAAGAATTTTTCGTTGAACTTCAAGTTGCGAACGCGGATGCTCTTTCCCCTGTTGTCAACCAAGGTGACGACTCGCATCACCTTCTCCCCGGAGGCGGGAGCCGTCACGCGACCGAACGTTATCTCGGCCGGGAAGACTTCAAGTTCCGGTCTCACCCGCAGTTGCACCGGTATCGTCACCTCAGGTTTCTTGGGATGGTTGGTCACCAGTCGGACAAAGCCGCCGGCAGTGGCCTGAGTCTGAGCCTTGTTCCGGAGTTCAAGCTCGTACTGGTGGTTCCCCCCCTTACTCACCACCTTGTAGTCCAACCACTGACCCATGTTGGTGCTCGTGTCGCGAATCTCGAGGGGGTAGCCGTCACCGGCCCGTATCTGCAGGGCCTGGCGGATGTCGTCGCCCACAACACCCTGGAGCACCGCCCTGGGGGCCGGTTCGACCACGATATACGCGTGGATATCGGCTGAGAGGGAGAGGTTCAGGCTCTGCTGGCGAGGATCATTGCTCCTCACCGCGGCGCTCTTGGTCACCCGTCCCTGATAGCCCTCAGTCCTGACGGTGAGAACGATTTTGCCCACGCCACCTGGCGGGATGGCCTGATCGAAGCTGGCCACCGAGCATCCTCAGCCAGGTTTCACCTCGAGGATCTTGAGCTCCGCCTTCCCTTCGTTCTTCACCTCGAAGGCGTGAGAGATCGTCTCTCCTTCCCAGACGACACCCATGTCGAAACTGGGCGATGGGATAACAAGTGCGGGCTCGCCGCCCTGGCCGAATACCTGCGCACTGACGAGAATGGCGATTCCGGTCACCACCCAGACGAGAGTAGAACGCCATCGTCCCTCCGATCGGTGCATAGTTTCCTCCCCTATCTATTCCTGCACGCCAACCTTCTTGAGCTTAACACGATAACGGTTTGCGCCGCTCCCTGGTAAGAGGTACCTTTTCCCAAGACTACCCGAATTTTGCCTGTCCTTCCAGTGGCAATATTACCAGCAATGATCATGCCATGGTCCCCGGAAACCGTCGGCTGGGTTCTGAGCTCCAGGCTCAGCGTTCCGGAACGTCGGTAGGCGCTCTCCTCTGGAAACGCTTGACTTCAGCCGTTTCTTCTTTATACTAGCAAATTGGTGTGAATTCGAGGAGAGAGGGGGTGATGGCACGATATGGTCATGAGCGAAGAGGAGATGAGCCGTCGTCGGTCTCCTCGCGAGCCGGAAGGCAAGGTCAGCGGCTCCACGGCACGCCTACACGCTGCGACTGTCGTCTTCGCTCTGCCGCTCCGAAGCAAGGCTTCCTTGTGATCCGCCCGGGACGCTTTGCCAGCCGACCCACTCTCCCTCGCGACAGAGAACCCGCAACTGACCCATAACTCGCCGGCTCGGGTCCAGGCCCATCCCGGCCCCTTTAGAGTACGGACGGCAGCCGTGACCGGAAAGACCGAACCGGCAAGGCGGCGCCAGATGCAGCTGGCAGCGGCCGGCAAGAAAGAAACCGGCATTGTCGACCATGATCGGACGCTTGCCGTCTCCCGGAGCGGCGTGGCCAGGTAGGGACTTGACGGGATCGTGACTTGCCTCTAAGCTTGATAATTGCCGCAGCGGCCCTTGTCGGCCTTTCCCGTGGGGCCTTCCGCCTAAGGACACCCCAAAGGGCGATGGCTCCGGTTACCCCATGACCAAGGACGGCAAGGCCGCCGACGCTGAGACAGTCCGTCATCGTGTTCCGCGACTACGGGCTCCGCCCTATGGGTTGGGCCCGTCGAAGGGGGGTGGTCTGATGCTATGGATCATGCCCGGCCCCGCGTGGGGCTTCCCGCTGGGGAGAACATTGCATGACATGAGATACGCTGTAATCACGGAGGAGATTCATGGCAAAGACCATCCAGGAAATCAATGAGAAGATCAAGAGCGGCCGCGCCGTCGTCTTCACCGCCGAAGAGGTCATCGAGGTGGCGAAGAGCAAAGGCGTGAAGAAGGCGGCGGCCGAAGTCGATGTAGTAACCACCGGCACCTTCGCCCCCATGTGCTCGTCGGGGGCATACTTCAATGTCGGCCATACGAAACCCCGGATCAAGCTCGGCGGCGGACGGGTCACGCTCAACGACGTCCCGGTTTACACCGGCCTGGCTGCCGTTGACCTTTTTCTCGGCGCCACCGCCCTGCCGGATGACGATCCTCGCAATCGGATCCACCCGGGGAAATTTCCCTATGGCGGTGGTCATGTCATCGAGGACCTCGTGGCAGGAAAGGACGTGAAGCTCCTTGCCTCCGCCTACGGCACCGACTGCTATCCCCGCCGCAAGTTGGAAACGTGGATACGCCTTGAGGACATGAACCAGGCTGTCCTCTTCAACATGCGGAATTGCTACCAGAACTACGGGGTGGCGGTGAACCTCTCCGACCGGATCATCTATACCTACATGGGAGTGCTGCAGCCCAACATGCGCAATGCCACATACTGCAGTGCCGGTCAGCTCAGCCCGCTGCTCAACGATCCCCTGTACCTTACCATCGGCATGGGAAGTCGCATCTTGCTGGGCGGCGGCGTCGGCTACGTGGTGGGAAGCGGCACCCAGCACAATCCCGGGGTGCCACGAAACGACCGGGGTGTTCCCCGTGCGGGAGCCGGCACCCTCACGGTGACCGGGGATCTCAAGCAGATGAGCGCCCACTGGCTGAGAGGAGCCTCCTTCACCGGCTACGGATCGACACTCGCCGTTGGCATAGGCATCCCCATCCCCATTCTGAGCGAGGAGATTCTGCGCTACACCGCGGTGACGGACGCAGAGATCGTCGCACCTATCATCGATTACAGCGACTCGTATCCCAAGGGCATTCCCGGGAACCTCGGCGAGGTAAGCTATGCCCAACTCAAGTCGGGCTCCATCACGGTCAAGGGGAAAAAGGTGCCCACCGCCGGCCTTTCGTCGTATAGCCGGGCGCGGGAAGTCGCCTCAATCCTCAAGGGCTGGATCCAGGGCGGCGCCTTTCTTCTCACCGAGCCGGTGACGACGCTGCCTTCGGTGGACTCCGGGATTTCCTTCAAGCCCCTCACCGAGAGACCGATCAACAACTCTTCGGCCTCTCGCTAAGGAAAGCGGAGGAACCTCATGGCAACAAAGCGATTGGTGCTCAATTTCCCACCGCACCTCATCGATCAACCCGTGACTTATCAGTTGATCACCAAGTACCAGCTCAAGGTAAACATCTTGCGGGCCCGTATCACCCCCAAGGAGTGGGGAAGACTGGTGATCGAGGTGAGCGGCACCAAGAAAAACCTGGATGCCGCGCTCCAGTTCGTCGCCGAAGTGGGGGTAGACGCGAAGCCGCTGGCTCAGGATGTGCTCTGGCACGAAGAGCGCTGCATCGAGTGCACCGCTTGCACCTCCATCTGCCCAACCGGGGCGCTCTCGGTCTCGAGGCCCGACATGCGGGTCTCCTTTCGCCACGAGAAGTGCATCGCCTGCGAGCTCTGTGTGCCTGTCTGCGCCTACGACGCCGTGGAGATCACGTTCTAGGAAAGACCCCGGGGAAAAGGGCCTCCCCGGGGTCTTTTTTCCTGCTGGAGTCTCACCCCAGCCGCGGCCGCTGCCCCAGTGGAACCCGACATCAACGGGCGATTTCACTGCCAACGTCCCGCCAAAAAAAAATATTGATTCGCCGGAAGTTTGTGATAAACTGCACTGACCGTGTCGATTAACTCTGTGTGCCTCCTGTCTAAAGATCCTTGTCGGGGGCACCGAGGGGAGCGGCTCTCCCTGGTTGGGGGCGGACCTTATCGTTCCGGAGGGCCTCCAGTCGGCCGTACCTGTTTGTATGACTCCGGAGCGACCACCAAGTCTTTGATCATTCTTCATCATGTGGGTAAATCTCAACAGGACGGGGAAAACGCGGTAGCAACGGCCTGAGCGGTTCAGGTTCGCCGTCTCTAGGAGTGGAACCCTCAGATTTAGCGGAGGCTTGCGAGCTTTATGTTCTACAGAGCTTCACTCTACGTGGCGTTGGCGATTTTCGCCCTCGGTCTCGCGTACAAGGTCTTCACCTGGTTCACGTATAGGATCGGGGCGGACGCTGCCGGGATCCCTGCCGCGGCCAGATTCGGTGCGGCGGTCCAAGGCATGATTCGGACCCTGTTCAGCGGGAAGATTGCCACCCTTCTGAGGGCCTTTTTCCTTGACGCGATCCTTCAAGTGAAGGCGTATCGGGAGGATCGCCTCAGATGGCTCATGCATACCCTGATATTTTTCGGCTTCATGCTGCTTCTTCTCTTCCACGCCCTGGAAAAGTATGTAAGCGTGCCCCTCTTCGCGGGATACCAACCAACCGTCAATCCCTTCATATTCCTAAGGGACATCTTCGGCGCCATGGTGATCGCCGGCGTCGCGATTGCCATCTACCGCCGCTTCTTCCTCAAGCTCTCCCATCTCAGGACCAACTCCCAGGATCAGTATGCCATCGTCATACTCGCCGTCATCATGTTCTCGGGCATCCTCCTCCACGGCGCCAAGATCGGTTCGTACGCCAGGTACGAGGAGATGGTGCAAGAGTACGCCATGAACGCCGATGAAGAGGATCTCAAGGGCCTGGAGGCGTACTGGGTCGAGTACTACGGCACCGTCTCCCCCAAGGCCAAGGCACCCTTTGACGCGGCGACCCTGGAGCGGGGCAAGCTCATCCACGAGATGAGCTGTCTCCAGTGCCACTCCCGGCCGCAATCGGCATTTTTGAGTTACGGCGCGGCCTTGCTCATGCGTCCTGTGGCGCTGGCGCTGGATCGGGCTCACGTACCCACCATCCTTTGGTATATCCATTTTCTCGCCTGCTTCATCGGCCTGGCCTACCTCCCCTTCAGCAGGATGTTCCACATCTTCGCCACCCCGGTGAGCCTCATGGCCAATGCCGTCATGGACAAGAAGACCGCAGCCCCGGCCAACATCCTCACCCGGCAGATTATGGAGCTCGATGCCTGCACTCACTGTGGCACATGCAGCGCGCGCTGCTCAGTCGGGGTGGTATTCGAGACGATTCCCAACCTGAACATTCTGCCCTCGGAGAAGATCGGCTCGCTGAAGGCTCTTGCAGCCGGCAAAGAACTGAGCCCCCAGCAGCTGAAAACCATCCTGCAGGGTATGTATCTTTGCACCAATTGCTATCGATGTACGGTGGCCTGCCCGTCGGGGATCAACCTCCAAGATCTCTGGTTCAGCGCCAGGGAGACCTTGCTGGCGCGAGGGTACCCGGAATTTCTTGTGCTCTCACCCTTCTCGTATTACCGCGGCCTGGCCACCGAGGGCCTTGATGGAGCCCGCTACGCCAAGGCATCGGCAATCGCCAGAGAGGGTATCCTCGCCGGGGTCAACGTAGCAGCGGTGCGCGACCTCACGGCGCCGCTCACCCTTGGCGAAAGCGCGTTGAAGAGCAAGCTGGAAGCCTCGTTCCAGGCTCAGACCTTCTCGCAGTGCTATCGCTGTGTGACCTGCTCAAATGCCTGCCCGGTGGTGCGGAACTACCGCACGCCCCAGGCGACACTGGGACTGCTCCCGCACCAGATCATGCATGCCGTCGGCCTGAGGCTCTGGGATTTGGTCTTCAGCGCCGGGATGCTGTGGGATTGCCTCGGCTGCTACCAGTGTCAGGAGCAGTGTCCACAGAGCGTACACGTTGCCGATGTGCTGTATGAACTGAAGAGTGTGGCTATCGCTCGGGCAAGAGAAAGAGTCTCCGCGGAGACGGGAGTGAGAGTATGAAATTCGCCTTGCAACGATGTTGTGTAACGTCAGTCTTCCTGAAACAGTACGAGGCCGCCACCGATGTGGTTCTTGCGAAGCTGGGCATTGAACTCGAGGAAGTCAAGGACTTCAATTGCTGCGGTTATCCGCTCAAGAACTTCGATTTTACCGCCTATGCCCTCTCTTCTGCGAGAAATCTTGCCTTGGCTGAAAAACGCAGCTTGAATGTTCTGACGCTATGCAACTGCTGCTACGGCAACCTGAAACACGTAGCCCACGTTCTCAAGGACAACGCCTCGCTGAAAAAGGAAATCGACACGACCCTGGCGAAAGAAGGCCTGGCATATACAGGGGCGATAGAGCCGAAGCACCTTTTCGAGGTGCTGTATCACGATATCGGGCTGGAGACCATTAAACAAAAAATGGTCAAGACATACAGGAACCTCAAAGTCGCCGTGCACTACGGCTGCCACCTGCTACGGCCGAAAGATGTCGTCCAGTTCGACAATCCCTTCGCCCCGTCCATATTCGACCAACTCGTCGGTATCACCGGAGCGACGAGCGTCCCCTGGAGCACCAAGCTGGAATGCTGCGGTGCCCCGCTCTGGGGCGTGAACGACGAGCTCTCTCTGGATCTCACTGAGAAAAAGCTCGTTGACGCCAAGCAGGCCGGCGCCGACTATGTCTGCGTCATCTGTCCCTTCTGCCAGCTCCAGTTCGACAGGGTCCAAAGGATCCTGCTCTCCCGGCGGACCTCTGCCACCAGCATCCCTTCTCTTGTCTATACGCAGCTCCTCGGCCTCAGCTTGGGTATCGATGAAAAAACTCTGGGAGTTGGGATGAACGAACTCCCAGCGGAGACGATTCACCAGTTCCTCGGCGCGCCGGAAGAAGCTCAGGCCGCCACACCCGCCCACGGCTGAGGAGACCGGGTTCTTTCCCTGTATCCCCCTGAAGCCGTAGCCGCCGCCCCGTCACTAACAAAAATCCCACCAGCCTCGAGAGGCGGTGGGATTTTTTATGTAGACTGACCCTCCTGCGGGTCAGGGAGCGCCGTCGAGTTCTGCTAATGAGCAGGGCCTGGCGTGCCCCTCTTTTTCCAAGACACGCCGTGACGCCCCTCGTACGACGCCGGAGCACTTGACCAGCCTTAGGACGTGACCTCGATCCGCCTAGCCTTCTCCTTGTCAGCCTTTGGCAAGGTCACGGTCAACACGCCATCCTTGTAGCCTGCGTTGATGGAGTCCGCCTTGACCTCGACCGGGAGGCGGACGCTTCGTGAGAAGGAACCGTACCGGCGCTCGCGCCGATGGAAGTTTTCACCCTTCTCCTCCCTCTCCTCCTTCTTCTCGCCGTTGATGGTGAGAAGGTCGCCGGTCAGAGTAATCTCGATCTCCTTCGGGTCCACGCCGGGAAGTTCCGCCTTGACGTGAATCTCGTTGGCGGTCTCCGATATGTCGAAGGCCGGGGCCAAGCCCTTTTCAGCGCGGAAGATCTCCGGCAGGTCGAAGCCGTCGAAGGCCCAGTCGAATATATCTCTCTCCGGGCGTGTAACGAACGATCGGAAACGTGGAATCAGCTCGAACATACGATCAACCTCCTTGTCGTGTTATGTTAACTTGTCACCAAGTTGACCGAAATGTAAGCACAACTTCCCCAACGTCAAGGGGTTGACAACCCGGTAAGGGCAGCTCGAAGCCGAAGGCTGTTGATGGAACTTGATAGGCGTGGGGTGACGAGGAGAAAGCAGTCTGGGTGGGAAATCCCTCGAACCTGAGAGGCGGTTGGGCCGGCCTCGCTCTCCACTATCAATGCCGCGACTATGCGCCTTTGCAGAGCAGACCTCCCTGCCCCACACCACCAATCGCGGCTGGAAGCCGCGCCCACAAGGCAACCCCATTCCTGATGGGTTGCGCCTCTTCTACATCCTGGCGAAACCCTCCCGCACCGGAGGTAGGGTGGTCTACCGCCAAAGGTGTTCCGGACAGGAAAACAAAACGCATGCCCTCGGTCTAATCGTTTCCCTTCTTCACGGTGACGAAGAAGGTTTGATTGCCGCGTTTGACGAGGAAGAGGATGGATTCCCCTTGCTTCGCCTTGTTCAGTTGCCGTCTGTAATCATCCAAGGTTTGCACCGGTTTATGATCCATCTCTTTGATCAGGTCGCCCCGGCGCAGTCCTCCATCCTCCGCGGCACTGCCCGGCTCGACCCCGGTGATCAGGATGCCTTTCTCCTCTCGGGGCCACTCGAACTGCTCTGCCAGCTCGGGCGTCAGGGTCTGTACCGAGAGACCGAGTTCGGCCGCCACCACCTTGGTCTCCTCCGCCGCCTCACCAGGCATGGTGCCCACTTGGACGGTGACCGCCTGCCTCTTCCCGTTCCTGATCACTTCCACTTTGGCCTTGGTGTTGGGTGCAGTGCCGGCAACCGTGCGACTGAGCTCGTGGGCTGAGGCGATCGCCTTGCCGTCAAAGGAGACGATGATATCGCCTCGCTCGATGCCAGCCTTTTGCGCCGGCGAGTCCTTGACCACATCCGCCACCAGCGCCCCTTTGGTATCCTTGAGGTTGAAGGACTTGGCGAGCTCGGGTGTCACATCCTGGATGCTCACCCCCAACCAGCCACGGATCACCTTGCCTTTCTCCAGTTGCGGCAGGATCTCCTTCGCCAGATTGATCGGGATGGCGAAACCGATGCCCTGACCGGAGGCGACGATGGCGGTGTTGATGCCGATCACCTCGCCTTTCATGTTGAAGAGCGGCCCGCCGCTGTTTCCAGGGTTGATGGCCGCATCAGTCTGGAGGAAGTCGTCGTACGGGCCGGCCCCGATCACCCGTCCCTTGGCGCTGATGATTCCTACCGTGACCGTTCGCTCCAGGCCGAAGGGGTTGCCGATCGCCATGACCCACTCGCCGACCTGGGCCTTGTCCGAATCGCCTAACGGTTCCGAGGCCGTGGTATCCATCTTCTTCTTGGTCCTAATGAGCGCGAGATCCGTCTTCGGGTCTCGCCCCACCACCTCCCCCTCGTAGTCCTTGCCGTTGTCAAGGCGCACATTGATCTCGTCCGCATTGGCGACCACGTGGTTGTTGGTGATGATGAAGCCCTTGGCCGGATCGATGATGAACCCCGAGCCGAGGCTGTGCTGTTTCTGCTCTCTCGGCATCTGCCCAAAGAACCTCTCGAAGAAATCGTCACCGAAGAAGTCGCGGAAGGGGCTCTGAGGCCCGAAGGGAGAAGGCATGGGCCGTCTCTGCACCACCTTGGTGGTCGAGATATTCACAACCCCTTGCTTCACCCGCTCGACCAAGTCGGTAAACGAAGCTGGCGCCTGGGGAAAGGGCTTAGCCGGCGCATCCGCCGCCGGAACCGCCCGCTGTGCCACCGGCACCAAGAGGAACCCCAACGCCACCAGCCCAATGACCACGCTGCTCCGGAGCAGGACCTTTTTTTGACCGTTTCTCGTCGCCATCTCGCACTGACTCCTTTTCTCGACAGACTGCAGGACTATGTCCCTGACCTGATCCTTCACCCACGATAGAATCGCCCCGTCTCTCTTCCGCGCCCTTTGCCCTCCCCGTGGTGTGAACGGGGAGGAGAGGGCCGCTTGCAAGTTACCTAACCCGAGATCCTGAACTATAACACAACGCGGGGAATGGCGAAGACTCGGTGGCGCCGGGCCCCGCGACGGTATGGACCATCCTCCCGGCCCACTTCATCCTTGCGAATCCGAAGGCGGCTGCAGCAGTCCCGTGGGCTAGCCACTGCCGGGAGCCATCAGACACAGCCCGCAGCGTAGTTCGTGGCCGCCTGGAAACCCTGGGGGTTCCCCGCATCGAAGCCTTTCCCCACGAGCTCCACACCCAGAAGTTTCCCCTGCCGGGCGAGCGTCTGGAGCACCGGGACCTCGTCCACTTCACCGGTGAGGCGAGGCCGCCACTCCTCGATGAGGTCGAAGAAGTGCGGCAGGAAGACGCCGCAGCCGAAGCCCTTGAGGACCGCTTTCCCCGGCTGCAACTCAACAGGCTCGCGTCTCTTGTCTGAGTAATGGCGAACCCGAAACATACGTTCCGCCTCATCCGGCAGCCCCTCCACGTCCAAAAAACCGACATTGCCGACGCCCTGCGGGGCTTCCCCCGCCAAGCGTAGCGCCCCGATCGTATCGAGCCCGTACCGCGCAAAGCAGGGGAGAAGCTGGCCGATCACCGGAGGGCCCTCTATCAGTAAGTTGTCCGGCATCACCAGCGCAAATGGCTCACCCTCGATGAAGTCACGGCAGCGACTGACTGCATCAGCGACGCCCAGAGGCCGATGCTGCATGATAAAGACAAGCTCGCACGGCCCGAGCAGCCCCCGGGGGTACCGTTCCAGAAGAGCCCGCCGGATGCCCTCCTTGGCCGGGCTCACGACGACGGCAACCTGAGCGATGCCGCTTCGGGCCATGCCCTCAACCGCGTGAGCGATGAGAGGTTTCTCCCCGATCTTGAGCAACTCCTTGGGGAGATCGCCCGCAAGGGAACGCATCCGCGTCCCCAAGCCGGCTGCGGGGATGACTCCCTTAGCCACCCTCATAGAGCACTCGGTACGACTCCGTAGACACATCATTCATCAGCAGGTCATAGGTATCCATGCCGATCTCATCCGTGGGGCTCCAGACCTTCGACCACATCCCTCTCTTCTCGAGAAGCACCCGCAGAGTCAGTTCGGTCTGATTCTTCTTTAGCGAAGAAAGATCCGCTATGAGCATTGCGCGATAGAAGCCCTCCTCGACCCACCTGCTCTGCAGATGATGCGCCGTGGTTACCTGGGGGTCGAGTGGATAGCTCTTTTTGGCGAACACCCGCTCCACCGCCTTCCGGAGAACCCCCTCGTTGACATCAAAGGTCTCAGTCCTCGGTCGGTTCGGCACCTGGTCCGGCTGGTGCGAGAGGGGTTGCGAGCACTGGACGACGACAGAACCGAGACCGAGCAAGAGGAGAAAGATAACCCATCCCCCCGTCCGCCGTGATTCCACCTTACCTGGCCTTTCTGCCTTTTTTCCCGAGGAGTTTGACATTGACAAAGGCTCCGTGGCTAATCTATGTTTCTTGAGGGTTCTCACCCCGATACGAGGCTCCCATGGACTTCACCACCGCCCGCAACCGCATGGTGGACAGCCAGCTCGTCAGTCGCGGCGTCAAGGATCCGAGAGTCCTTCTGGCCATGCGGAAAGTGCCCCGGCATCGCTTCGTGGAAGAGGCGCTCATCAGTCAGGCCTACGGCGACCATCCGCTCCCCATCGGCGAAAAGCAGACCATTTCGCAGCCATACATCGTGGCGTTGATGACCGAGGCACTGGACCTTAGGGGGACGGAGCGGGTCCTCGAAATCGGCACCGGTTCCGGGTATCAGACCGCGATCCTAGCAGAACTAGCGGAAAAGATCTATTCCATCGAGCGGATCTACCCTCTCTCCGTCAAGGCCAGACGACTCCTGGACGAACTGGGTTATCTGAACGTGGTCCTCAAGGTGGGCGATGGCACGCTCGGGTGGAAAGAAGCGGCACCCTTCGACGCCGTCATGGTCACAGCGGGGTCTCCCGACGTACCTCAACCCCTGGTAGATCAACTGGCCGTGGGTGGCCGACTGGTGATCCCGGTGGGTGATCGGTACAGCCAGAGTCTTGTCAAGGTCGCCCGGACAAAAGAGGGGACCAAGAAGTCTGATCTCGGTGGCTGTCGGTTTGTGAACCTCGTTGGTCAGCACGGCTGGCAGGAGTTGGAGTGAGGCGCAGGCCTCCCATTATCGGGGTCATCGGCGCCGGACAATGTGACGCCGCTCTGTACCAACTTGCACTCGATGTGGGCCGCGACATCGCCCGTCGCGGTGCCGTCCTCGTCTGCGGCGGTCTCGGCGGGGTCATGGAGGCTGCGGCTCGCGGCGCCGCCGCGGAGGGCGGTCTCACTCTGGGGATTCTTCCCGGCCCGTCCACCCAGGACGCCAACCCCTACATTCGCGTGCCCGTGGCCACCGACATGGGTCAGGCCCGCAACGTCATTATCGTCCACACCGCCGACGCGCTCATTGCCATCTCCGGCGGCGCCGGAACCCTCTCCGAGATCGGTCATGCCCTCAAGGCGGGGAAGCCGGTGATCGGCCTCCAGACCATCCCGAACCTAGACGGGGTACGCTACGTGAAAACCGCGCCGGAGGCCGTAGAGCACGCCTTCGCTCATATGCACTCGCCTGCCCTCACCAGCCCCTCAGCACGTCTTTCAGCACCCGCACCTGATAGTGATACGAGTTGATGCCGGCGCCGTTGTATCGGCGCACGGCATAGGGCCAATCGCAGGGGATATTCTTTCTGATCGGCACCGAATCGTAGTCGCCGCTGCCATAATAGTCGGTGGGAACGAAGCGGAACGTGGAGCCCTCATAGAGGGGTGTCACCCCGTCGCGGATCGCCATCTGGCCGGCATCGACCATGCACTGTCGGCAGTCTCTTAGAAATCGCGGGTCATCCGTCCCGTACTTGCAGGGCCGTAGAGGGCCATCGCCGTATTCCGCCGACCGATCATCCGCCCTCGTTCCTGACGTTGTCCCGTTCACAAAATTATCAAACTTCTCCCTGAGCTCCCTGATGGCCTTCTGGAGGTTCTTCTCCACGTCCAGCATGAAGTCGTCGATCTCCGCCTTCCTTGGCGGATGGTGGAAAAGGGTGTACTGGCCCGCCCCATATCCCCGGGAGGTAATGATATGCTTTTCGCTGGCGTTGGTGTCGAGGCCGATGGTGATATAGGTATCTTCGTCGTTCCTCGACGGCTCGTTGAAATGCTTGAGGCCGCTCTCCTGCTCGAGGATGCCCATGATGAAGGGGATGGGCACCTGCGCCGATGACAGCTCTCTCATCACGGCGAGGATTCTCGCGTTGTCGGCCTTGGGGTTCTCCGCCTTGGGCAAGACGGGAAAATCGGGAGTGGCGAGCATGTCGGCTATGCAACCTCCCAGGCCCTGATCCGCCGTGCCCGTTACCTCCACCACGCGCCCGCGATTGAAGTCCAGGACCCGCATCGGTGCGTTCCCGTCTCCCCCGGTGCTCCTGCCGTCATTGTGGAGGAGATCCCACTGGAGCGCCCTCACCGCGAGCTCGGTACCGGGCCCGAACTTCCCGTCGATTCCCTTCTTCAGGTAGCCGAGCCCCCGCAGATCCCGCTGCAGGGCGCGGATCTGTTGCTCGCTGACGCCAACCCCGCCGCGGCGGAGAGCCAAACCTCGTTTACGGTAACTCCTTCCACCCATGGTTTCTTCCCTCCCCTCACCTGCCCTCGCCTCGAGTCATGAGGAGGCCTTTCGCTGGTCTCTGCCGTCGGTCCCTGAGACTCCGCCTGGGATCTAGCCCGCACTTCCCTCCCCGCTCCTTGCCCCGGGAGGTTTCACACGGGTTGACCACCGTCTTCTTTACTGGAGCGCCTCCAGGGCCATCTGTTTCCGTCTGCTCTCTCCCGGCTCCAGGTCAACCACCTTGCGAAAGTGGAACTCCGCTTCTTCGAGACGGCCCACGCTCCTGTAGACCTTCGCCACGTTATAGTGGAACACGGAATTGGCTGGATTCTCACGCAAGCGTGATTCCAACAGCCTTATTGATCCTTCCTCGTTCCCCATGGCGTGGTAAACAAGGGCAAGGTTGTTGGCAGCCTGAAGAGAGTCCGGGTCGCGCGCCAGGAGGCATTCAAGCTCTGCAGCGGCCCGCTGAAGATCACCCTTCCCCAGCCAACAAAGAGCAAGGTGATACCGTGCAAGCAGGTTGTCGGGATTCTTCTCGAGCACCGGCAGAAGCATCTCGATCGCCTGGTCCCACTGCCGCTTGCGGGCCAGGATCGCACCGAGATTGATGCGCGCCTCGGCATGGTTTCGGTCACTGCGGATGGCCTGCCAGAACGCCGAAGCTGCCTGGTCCTGCAGCCCCTTTGCGAGATAGACGACGCCGAGATTGTAGAGCGCCTGCGTATCATGCGGCCTGAGCCTGAGGTAGGCACGATACGCCTCAACGGCCTCATTGAGCTCTCCCCGAACGTGATAGAGCTGGGCCAGGTTCATGCTGGCGACGGCATAGTTAGGATCGATGTTGATGGCCGTCTTATATGCTTCGCCGGCTTCTGCGTACATTTCCTTTTCCGTATACGCAAGCCCCAGGTTGTTGTGCGCCACGGCGTAGAAGGGATTGATGCCGATGGCCTTGTGGTACATCAGGATCGCCTCGTCCAGCTTTCCCTCGCGGCTCAGAAGATAGCCCAGGTTCGTCAGGGCGGAGACGTTATACGGATCTTCCCGTATTGCCGACTCCAGCTCATGCCGGGCCGCATCGAGCCTGCCCTGCATGATCAGGACCGACCCGCGGTTGTTGTGGCATGTGGATGAATATGTTTGCCGCATTCTGGTTACTCCTCGAAGGCACCGAAATAGTCCGACCGGTTGAGCGACCAGACCTTTCGCAAACCGCTATCGACTCGGTTTTTGGTTTTTTGGGGAACTTTGGAGTTCGCGTATATATCCCGCACGGTTTCATGATCTTTCGAGAGCTCCCCGCGCACGATTTCTCCGACGGCCTTGCGTGCACGGGTGTCCGTGGCATTTGCCGGCAGGTCCGAAAGACTGTCCTTGATTCTCCGGACGGCGTCGGCCTTCGTCGCACTTCCCTTGCCCCCATAGGTTCTCGTTTTGTAGTGACGATCCTGGTACATATTCAAGCAGTTGCCCTTGCCCATAGAGTAATTGGCCAATGACGTCCCCGCGAAGAGTTTGCGGTTCTTGAAACGCAGTTCATCACTGACATACGACATCAAGGCATTCTGCGGTTCATGATCCGGCGTCATTTTGTCACCCGTCGGCCCCTGCAGCTCATTATATGTCCCCGCCAGCCCCTCCGTCGGTTTATCCTCTTCGGCTTTAACGCGTCTGGTCGTCGAAGGGCTCATTCCCGCCTCGACAACCCACTCTCCGGACTCCAGCCGGTGGGATAACGTCGTAAACCCGAACTGCGCCTTGAGCTTAGAAAGGTGTTGCTCGATTTCCTCGGGGTCTTCCGGATCGCTTTTGGACCTGGCCACCAGGCTATCCAGCTCGCCTATGCCCTTGTTCCACTTCTCCTGGTGCGCCTTGTCCAATTCCTTCCCTTTGACCGGCGTCGCCTTCTCTTTCAAATCCTTCATGGCCGCCTCTTTGATCTTCGCCGGGTCCTTGGCCTTGAGATCCGCAGGCGGTGCGGCCTTGGAAGGCTTGGGCGGCAGGGCCTTGGGCACCGGGGCCTTTGCCTGTTTCTCGGCCAGGGCCGGCGGGATCTTGCTCGCGTCCTTGCGCTGCTCCTTGAGCTTGCCCTTCCATTCCGCGGTGTTCTTCAGCGCCTCGCGCGCGCCCGAGCCCTTGGGCCCATCCTTGGGCATGGCGTCCGCGATCAGCTTGTGAGCATCGATGTCGGTAGTCTTGAAATCAAAGGTCGGCGGCTCGGGCCTGCCGAAGACGTAGTTCATCTGCGCCTGGAGCGCCAGCTCGGGCCCTACGTCCCAGACCCATTCGGCAAGGTTCCAGGTGTTGCTCCAGACCGTGATCCAGAAGGCTTCCACTTCCGCCCACGCCTGGAGCCCCAGCTTGAGCTTCGCTCCGGCTGCGAGGGTCGCCGTGCCGCTGATCGCAAAGTTCCCGCCCTCGTAGGCGATCACCGGAATGACCGAGAGGGCGCCGTAAATCCCGGCCGTGCCGACTGCCTCGATCCCGCCGGTGAGGGAGCCGATCACAACGTCCAGCCCCAGGCCCGCGCCGAAGGCGACGTACGCCTCGGCATAGGCGGGGATGAAGAGCTCGCCCGTGACGGAGAAGCTCGGCGTCTCGCCCGCCACGGTGCTGAACTGGCCTTCGGCCGTGACGCCGCGGAGCATGCCCGGTCCCACGCCCGCGCGCACGCCGCCGCGGATGCGAATGACGGCAACGAGGATCGCCCAGAGCGGAATGTTCTGGGAGATGTTGAACAGCTCCCGGTCCCCCTTTTTCTCGGGAAAGAGCTGGATATCATCGGCCTTGAGCTGGCCGGCGATCCTCGTGCTCGCATCGGGCAGGACCTCGATATGCACCAGGCCGGTCAGCCAGTCCGTGAGCCGGGCCGTGACCTCGCCGGCCCCGCTGATGTTCATCTTGCCCTTCTCGTCCTGGGCCAGGAACAGCTCCACGGAGCCGCTGAACTTGTCCTTGGCGTATCCGAGCTTTGCCTTGCCTGAGAACCGGTCCTCCTTGTACGCCACGAGCAGGTTGCCCGTGAGCCCCGGGATCTGGGCCGGCGCGATGCCGATCTCGCCCTCCCCGCTCAGCTTTCCGTCTTGGATCCCGATCAGGACGCGCCCGGCCTGAAGGCCCGGGACCTTGGTGAGCTCCACCTCGGCGCTGATGTCCGTCACGCCCTTCTCGTAGCCGAGCTTGAACTCGCCCCTGCCGACGCCGAGAAGATCAATGGCCAGGCTGCCCTTGCCTGAGACGTCTCCTTTCTCGCCCAGGGCCACGGTGATCGATCCGCTCTTGATCGGGAGGCCTTTCGGGAATTTGTCCGGCGTGATCGTGGCACTGCCCGAAAGCCGGCCGCCCGTGTAGCGGATCGCCCCCTTCACCGGCGTCAACCCGGGGATCGTAACGTTCAGCGTGCCGTTCCCCTCCAGGTGATCGCGCATGACGGTGAAGTTCAACACGCCATCGCCGAGGCTCCGATAGCCAAAGGTGATATTTTCTCCCTTTCCCGTAAGCTTGCTGTTGTCAACACCCAGGGTGAGCGTGCCGTCGGTGATCGCAAGGCCGGGGATGGGCGGGCTGAGCTTTGCGGCCGGCAGGGTGAGCTCTCCCGCCAGTTTGCCCTCCGTGACGGCGAGCGAAGCCTGGGCCCCTTTGAGGTAATCCGGGGTGAGATCGATCGTGCCCTTGCCCGACGGCACGCCTTCCTTGAACGCCGAGCTGAACTCGCCTTTTGCAAGGCCCTCGTACTCCAGCGCCACGGAGCCGCCGCCCGAAAGTTTTCCGCTGCTGATGCCCACGGTAACGCTTGCCTGGGGGATCTTGAGCTTCGGCAGGCCCGGGACCTTCAGCTTCTCCGGCGTGATGGTTGCTTCTGCGGAGATCTCGCCCTCTTTCAGGGCAAGGCTGATCTGGGGATTATTCAGGGCGGGAACATCGAGCTTTGCCTTGGCATCGAAGGAGGCCTTGCCGTCCTTTTCGATGTCGAAGCGGACCGCATTGCCTCCCACACCCTTCACGTAAGGTATATCGAGGACCGCCGGAAGGTTTCCCCGCTGGACTGCTCCGGTGGACCGTTCGAGATCGAGCACGAGGGTCTTGAGCTTCAGGCCGGGAAGCGACATGTCCGAGAGGTCTTTCCGGTATGTCCCTTTGCTTTTCGCCCGGTCGATCTCCTCTTGCTTGATCTTGAGCCCGCCCAGTCCTAGCACGAAAAAGCCGGTTTCACTTGCGCCCGGAGCCGGAGCCGCCGGCGGCGGCGGCGCTGCCGCCGCCTGTCGCTGGATCACCGCCGCGCCCGACCGCATGAGCGGCGACCGGCCGAGCGACGAAAGAGCAGGAAACGTTCCCCCGCGCACCGCGGCATCGGCGGCGCGATCCGCCTGCTCTTCCAGGGGATCGTCGGCCGGAACGATCTCCACGGCCCGCTGCGGCCCTGGCGCTGCCCCGCGCTGCTGGATGGTGTGGGTAAGTTCATGGGCGAGGAGGCTCCGTCCCGCCGGCGTGTGCGGCTCGTAGGCGCCGTGGCCGAAGTAGACGTCCTGGCCCGTGGTGAACGCCCGCGCGCCCACGGCCCGGGCGGCGTCGCCGGCCGGGGCATCGGTGTGGACCCGCACATCCGAGAGGGAAGTCCCGAGCCGTCCCTCCATGTCACTCCGGACGGAGCGCTCCAGGGGCCTGCCGCTGTCGGCCGGGATCGCGGGATTTGCACTGCCGGCGCTATCCGCGTTCGAGGATGCAGTGTCGAGGAGGCGCTGGACGTAGTGGTTCCCGTAGGACTGCTGGAGCGTCTTGAGGAGGTCCGCTTTCTCCGCCGCATGTCCCGGCGCCTCGAGGCGCTTCAGCATGAGCCGGTGCCGGTCGACGGGCGGCTCCGGAGGAAGGCCGGCGCCGCCCTCTTTCCTCGTTCCCAGATCCCGCTGCGGGGAGAAACGGTCTTCTTTCTGGAGCAGGGCCTTGGCGTCCTTCTTGCCCGGCTGGTTCTTCCGTTCTTGGCGGCCCGGTGCTGCCATGATCACCCCTTATGCTGCCGCGGCGATAACATCCCGGGATTCGGCAAACCACGGAGCAGAGCGGCGAATGCTCTCCCGGAGAGCGGCAACGAGGGCATGCCACTGACCGTCTTCTTCCGGCGATGCCACGTCGGCGAAGAGGGGATTGGGCGTGCTCGGATGCAGCTCACCCCATTCGCGCGCCAGACTCTCCTGGGCGTCCGGCGCCATGCTTTCCATCCAACGATGAAGGTGCTCGTATATGTTCATGAGCGCCGCGTAGTACTCCCTGGTGGTGAACGTCCGGTTTCCCCGTTCGACCGCACGATTCCATCCTGTCACGATGTAAGCATAGATGTCCTGTTCCATCCGGAACCGCGAGAGGCGCTGCCGGAAGACCGGCAGGTCCATGCCCACAAGGTTCCACGCGCCCTCGGGACAGAGCACATCGTCGCGCAGGACGACCATCTCCTGATGCTGGTACGCGGGGTAGGTCTGGCAGACCATGGGCCGGTGGGGATAGATGCCGCACCGCCCGCCGCCGCTCGCCAGTTCCACCCAGAACACGCAGGGGTTGCCCTTCTGATACTCTCCCAGCTTGTCCAGGGCGATCTCGTGCCGCCGTCCTCCAGGCTCGAGCAGAAACCCGCGGTCGTTTTGCTCGGTTACGGGAAAATAGATCAGAAAGGATTCCAGCGGCAGATGCAGAGCTTTCCCGATCACCCAGGCGTCGTAGCCCGTGATCGAGACCGTGTAGCTCGTGCAGCAGCGCTTACGGCACGAGGAGCACGGGCCGGATGCGCCGGACCCGTGTCCTTCGCGTTCCATCGTCCGATTCACAAGAAAGGTGCAGAATTCCTCGAACGAACGCTCCCGGCCCTCGTCTCGGACCCGGCGGTTCCACTCCTTCACGGCCACGTGGTGTTCCGCTTCTTCCGCCCTGGCATGGACAAGCCTGCGGCGCTCCTCGTCGAGGTCCACGTCCCCGTAGGACCACGTCCGCACGCAACCGGGGGGCTCCTGCACGAGGAAGACGAAATCGTCCGCGAGGTACGACGGGAAGGCGCGGCACTGGCCGGGCCTGAGATCGCCCAGCCCGCATAGGCCGTGGCGGCCGTTGGTCCTGAGGAGGAAGATGCAGGGCGATTCAGTCTGATCGGGGAAGGGACGCCTCGCCAGCGTCAAGGCGTGCCGCGGCCCTTCGGGGCGGAGCAGAAAGGTCCCTGCTCCCCGGTCGGGATCCGTGCAGGCGGTGAGGAACTCCAAGGGCGCGAGCTGCATGGCCCGGGCTATACGCACCAGGTCACTGCCCGTGACCGTCACGGTGTAGTAGGAGCAGCAGGACTTGTCCCGGCAAGCGAGGCAAATACGGTCCCGGCCCGATGGACGCTGCAGTCTCGTCATCATGTTCCCCTCTCTTGGCGCTCCCTACCGTCAGAATCTTTCACCGCAGTGGACGCAGAGGTCGAGGTTATGCGTTCACTTCCCTCCCCCGCCGGGAAACTGAAAGATCACGACGTGGCTTGCACTGCCGCGGGTGAAGGTCACCTGGACCTTAGGCTGCACCCGCAGGCTCTTGTCCACGGAAATCACCACGGCCCGGGCCCGCGTGCCCTCTGCGTTCTGCACGCGATAGGTCTCGCCTTCGCGAAGGTTCGTGAGCGGACTCGCCACCACGGCAACGCCCTCCGGCACCCGGAGCGCGAGGGTCACGTACAGGGCGCCTGCTGCCGTGGTGTAGAGGTAGGCGATGGAAGCCCCCGCGCCGGCGATCGTTCCCTGGGTCGGGACCGGCGCGATCTCGTCCGGGTGTCTCGTGATGGTGGGTGTCTCGGTCTTTCCTTTCTCCTGCCGCTGGGGCGCGCCCTGCGGCGCCCGGAGACCCACCCGGCTGCGCTCTCCGCGCATCACGGCGCCGGCAACGGCGTCAGCCTCCGCCTCGAGGGCGTGGTGGTCCGCACCCGGCTGGCCTGCGCCTGACTGCTGGAGCGTGTGGACCAGCTCATGGACCGCGAGCCGCTTGCCCGTCTCGGTCTCTGGTGGGTCGGCGTCGCGGGCAAAGTAGATGTCCTGTTGGCGGGTGACGGCGCTCGCGCCGTGGCGTTCCGCCTCCGCTTCGGCCCTGGGGCCGGTGTGGAGCCGCACCGGACCGATCTCCTGACCCAGCGCTTTCTGAACGCTGCTCCGCAGCGCGGGATCAAGCTCCGCATCGCGCCGGCGCGCATCGCCGTCCTGCTTCTTCTCCCTCTTGTCGTCGAACTCAGGCGATGAGCTCATAGTAGTCTCCAAAGTCCGCCTTGGCGAAAAGCTTGCCGATTTTCTGAAACTCCCGTCTGGCGGCAAGCATGATGTGGCGCATGGCAATGGGGTTGTTGTCGCTCCGGGCCAGGAAGGCGGCGCCCACGGCGATGTTCTTGATGTTTCCGCCCGCGATCTTCAGCCGCCGCGCGAGAAACTCGAAATCGATGTCCTGCCCCAGGGGGGCCTCGGGCGGGAAGACCCGCTGCCACATGAGCAGCCGCTCCCCTTTTTCGGGGACGGGGAACGAAAGGGCGAAGTGTACGCGCCGCAGGAACGCGTCATCCACGTTCTTGCTCAGGTTCGTTGCCAGGATCACGATCCCCTCGTGCTCCTCCATCTTCTGGAGAAGATAGTTCACCTCGATGTTGGCATAGCGATCGTGGGAGTCTTTCACCTCGGTGCGCTTGCCGAAGAGCGCATCCGCCTCGTCGAAGAACAGTACCGCGTTGCTCGTCTCGGCCTCCTTGAAGATCCGGTTCAGGTTCTTCTCCGTCTCGCCGATGTACTTGCTCACCACCGTGGATAGGTCGATCTTGTAGATATCGAGACCCAGCTCCATCGCCATGATCCCCGCCGCCATGGTCTTGCCCGTTCCCGAAGGGCCGGAAAAGAGGATGTTGACGCCCTTGCCCAGGCTGTGTTTGCCGCCGAATCCCCACTCGCTGTACACGGCTTCATGATTGCGGATGTAATCGATGATCTCGCGGAGCTGGGTCTTCTGGGCCTCGGGGAGCACCAAATCCTCCCAGCGGTAGCCGCTGACCAGCTTCCGGGCAAAGGTGAGGAGCCGCGCGTTCGACTCCCCCCGGCAGGCTGCTTCCAGATCTGCGCGCGTGACCCGGCTCCTCCCCCCGTCCCTGACCGCTGCCCGGGTCCCGGCCAGGGCCACGGCGTTCTGGATCTCCCGCCGGGTGAAGCGGAAGCGGCCCGCAAGATCGTCCAGCAGGGGATCGTCCAGGGAGAATTGCCCGTTTCCCGCGAGTTCGTGCCAGAGACGTTTTCGCTCCGGATATTCGGGACGAGGAAATTCCTCGGCGAACAATAGTTGTCTCTTCAGGGAGTCAGAGAGCTCGACAGGGTTTCTTCCGGCCAGAAAGGTCACCCATCCCAACTCCTCCATGGCCCGCTCGAGGCTGTGCAGCCGGGACGTGTCCTTTTCCCCGTCCCGCGCCAGCGCATCGACGTTGTCGGCGTACACCGCAGCGGCCTTGAGCGCGGCGTCCCGAAACACGAGAGGGATCGACCGCTCGAAGGGCATCTCGCCCTCGGCCAGGGCAGCGAGATCTACGTGCAGGAGCGGTATGCCTTCCCGGGCACACACGCACCGCGCCGTCTCAGCCTGCCGGAGCCGGTCCTGGCCATGAAACAGGGCGATCCACTGCTCAGAAGCGGGGTTGCTCACATAGTCATGGAAGAACGCGCTGAAGCCGGGCACGTTGCCGGTCGCGCCGGGCTGTTTTTCCGGCTGAATGAGCCGGGAGCAGAAGGCGATCCGCGGGTCCGGTTCCCTCCCTCCCGGGAGATAGTGCGCGATCCCCTCGTCCAGCTTCAGGCCGCGCGAGAGGAGCGATCGCGCCCCGCCGCCGTCTTCGATAAACTGCACGAGACGGTACCGGAACAGCCGGTTGGAAGAGAAGAACGCCCTGCGCGCCATGGCCCGCTCGTCGTCATCGCGGCACAGGAGCGTAAGCACCAGGTCCACGCTCGGCCGGCGCCGGGTCACGTCGTCGTGGAGGTAGCCGAAGAGGCGCTCGTACCTCGTGTCCAGCTCCGGCGCCAGGCAAACAATGATCACGTCAAGTTCGAAGGGCGAGAGGGCGAATAAACCCTGGACCTGCGGCAGGCGGAGGACGTTCCCCTGCTCCTTGCTTGCGTTCACGCGGGCGGCGATCTCCTGGCGCTTGGCATCGATCTGCCGGAGCAACTCCGCCTCCTCGGCAGAGCGCTCCGGCGGCCGCTCCCCCGGCCGGAGCATCTCCTCCACGCCCTGGTCCGTAACGCACGCCCCGCCCCACGAGCGGCATCCCGCCTTGGCCTGCAGTACGCCCAGCCGGATGATCAGATCGAGCCACCCCAACTCGTCTTGGAGGTGGTCGAGATTGTTGCGATATGCCTCCGCCATGGTTCGCTCAAGCCCCTGATGGGTCCGTCAAGTAAGCCGTTGAGGCCGGAAGGAGTGGTGAAATCATTGCGAGGCGCGTGGTCCCGAGGCTCCCCTAGAGCTCCATCGCGGAGACAACGCTCGTGGCCGCTTCGTTCCCGCCGCTCCTCGCAATACAGCTGCGGCTCGTCCGTGCTGAGGCTTCTCAACGCGCCGGCTTTCTCTTGACGACAAGCACGATCAGAATCAGTATGACAATAGTCAGTAAGACAGGCACGTACCAAGGGATACAAGGCCACTTTGCCTTGGGCCCGGCGATGTCCAGAACAGCGGTCACGCCTCCCATGGTCTTTCCACCCGACGTCTGGATCGCGTCAACGGTGATTTCCTGCGGCCCTTTCACCGGCTCGGCCAGGGCGAGCTGAAATTCCACCAGACGCTTTTCGCCGGCCTTCAAACGGATCCCGCCCAGGGATATGCGCTCGTTATCGATGATGCTGAACGCCCTCATACCGGCAGGCACGGGCCCGGCAGGGGTTTCTACGGTTGCGGTCTTCATTGTTGTCTTTCCGGCGGCCGTTTCCTGCACGGGTTTTTCCCCTTCGATGGTCTTCAGCCCCACGAGCTCGAACCGTTCATCGGGTTGCACCGCTACCATGATCTGGCTCGCCCGGGCCACGGCCGGCAGTCCCTTCACCTGCAGGTCCGCAACGATATCAAGCTTTGTCGGGTTGGCAACGTAGAACCGAAGCGGCGGCTTGATGAAGAAGGGGAACGGTCCGGCCGGCGGCGGATCAACGGCGGAGATAATCATCACGTTCCGATGAGTGGCGTTCGTGTTGTTCGGCGTCAACCAATCAACCACAGTGTTCGAATAGTTGATGGGGTCCAGCGCTCCCACCGATGCCGTGGTGCGGGCAAAGATGCAGTAGTGGTTTGGTTGGGTTGGAGGTGGCACCGGCGGCACATTCCATACAAAAGCGCCCGTCTCCCTCGATGTTCCCGGATCGATATTCGTTACCGTCTGGGTCCCCAGGGGATTCCACTCAGCACTCGGAAAGGCAGGCAGACTTGTCGTAAAGTGCGTCCAGTAAGCCTCGATCGTTACCGATGAGATTGGCTGCGTCCCGAAATTATGCACTTTGATATAGACATTGTTGGATTGCCCGCCAACGGGGTTCTTGGTGGGCGTCCCATACTGATCGGTGAAGCGTATGGACGGGCTTTTCCACCATTCCGACGGCGTGGGTATTTCCGTCGTATCCAGGTTGTTGATGTTGCTGAGGGTATGGTAGCCTGAGGGATCGACCGTGGCATTGTCCCGAAGCCACGCATCGCCCCCCTCGGTCTCGGCTGCGCTCACTGATGAGATGTAGACGGCGAAGATGCCCATCGCCGAACTCTTATTCTGCACGGTCAACGTCCAGCTTTCCATGGGGAACGTCGTACGATACGCGCTGTGGTCGAGGGCAATGGAGTAGACGTTGACGGCCGGTACGTTGAGCTGGTAGATGGCATCGGCGATGGGATTCAGCAGACCGTCGGGAACGGGCTTTACCTGATTGGCGCCGTCCGTGGATTTGATCGTCACGACGGGGTCTGCCCCGCGCTCGAGACTGTACCACAGAGGCGTGATGCCCGGATCGGTGATGATGCGAATCCAGGTCTTCGGCGTGTTGGCCGGTACGGTAAAGGAAATCGTCTGACTGCTTCCTGCATCGACACGGATCCCTTTTCTCTGGACCGCTGCCGGGGCCTCCTGCGGCCAGAGCCACGAGCCCGTGGCGCAGAGAACCATGATGACCAGGAACACTTTACTGATGCGTCTTGCGTGTTTCATAGCGCTCTCCCTTCATTGGGTATGCTTGTTCAGGGCATGAACAGCCATCCCGGCTGTTGTCGTCGCTTTTCCAGAACCCGTTCGAGTGAACCTCATGGGCTCATCCTCTTGTCCTGTGGCTTCCTCCCCATGCACTGTGCCGTAAATACCCCGGGCGCAGATCACAACATATTGAACGACACCGCTGGCACCAGATCGGCACTGCTTATTTCTCCTCCCGAGGTCCTCACTCGTAGCGACACCGTTCCAGGACCTCCTGCCGGGACGGTGACCTGGATACTCGTGGCGGTGAAAGTCGTGACAACAGCCGCGAAGGTCCCGAAGAACACCTGGGGCGGCGTGGGGGAATCAACGTTGAAGTTCGTACCGTTGATCGAAACGGCAGTTCCGACGAAACCCGACCTGGGCGTAAAGGGATTCAGCGCATTGAACTGAGGGGCCGGAACAACGGTGAAGTTCGCTGCGCTCTCGCCGAACCCTGCCGGTGTCGTGACCCGGATCTTGCCCGTGACAGCACCGGTAGGCACCGTGGCCGTGATCTGCGTCGCCGAATTGACCGTGAACGTGGTCGCCGCCACCCCGCCGAAGCTCACCCCCGTTGCGCCCGTGAAGTTCGTCCCCGCGATTGTAACAAGGACGCCAACCCCACCGCTTGGTGGTGTAAAGCCGGTAACGTTCGGCACGGCGACGGTAAAGTTCGTTGCACTCTCGCCGAATCCGGCCGGCGTCGTGACCCGGATCTTGCCCGTGACAGCACCGGTAGGCACTGTGGCCGTGATCTGCGTCGCCGAATTGACCGTGAACGTGGTCGCCGCCACCCCGCCGAAGCTCACCCCCGTTGCGCCCGTGAAGTTCGTCCCCGCGATCACCACGGACGCGCCGACCGCGCCGCTCAAGGGATTAAAGTTCGTGACAGTCGGCGCCGCAATAAGGGTGAAGTTCGCAACACTCTCGCCGAATCCCGCCGGCGTGGTCACGCGGATCTTTCCGGTCACTGCTCCCGCCGGCACCGTGGCCGTCACCTGCGTGGCCGAGTTCACCGTAAAGGTCGTGGCTGCCACCCCGCCGAAGCTCACCCCCGTGGCGCCGGTGAAATCGGTGCCGGTAATCACGACCGATGTGCCGGCCACGCCGCTTAGCGGCGCGAAGTTCGTCACCGTCGGAAGAGCAGCGGCCGGCACCGTGAAGTTCGCAACACTCTCGCCGAATCCCGCCGGCGTGGTCACGCGGATCTTTCCGGTCACTGCTCCCGCCGGCACCGTGGCCGTCACCTGCGTGGCCGAGTTCACCGTAAAGGTCGTGGCTGCCACCCCGCCGAAGCTCACCCCCGTTGCGCCCGTGAAGTTCGTGCCCGTGACTGTCACTGAGGTCCCGGGACCGCCGCTCAACGGATTGAAGTTCGTGACCGTCGGCACCGGCAAAGGCGCGCCGGTCATCCGCAAAGAGGCTTTTTGCACCGCATCGGTAACAGAATTGGTGCCGATGACGATCTGGCCGAGCAGAATTTTATCTGTGCCCGGTCCCGGATCGGCATGGAGCGCATTGATCTTCACCTTTTGCGTGTACCGTGCGGCGATGTTGGTCGGCGCTTTCGGCGCGTCGAGGCTGGAGTCGTACTCGATCGTAATCCAGGCCGTGTTTCCGGAGCTGAAGCCGGAGAGGCTGACGGGATCGGAATCCTGAAAGAGTACGAGTTCCCGGCCGATGGGGCCGAAATCAGCATCGCTCGTTTCATCGATGGCCATGCCGGCAGTCACTTTGAGCACGCCCGCGGTGTAGTCGAGGGCCATGCCGTACAACACGCCGGGCTTGAAGACGGCATAGTTGATCCGCTGGCGCATACTGAGGTGATAGTTCTGCTCCAGCTGGAACTCGGCCTCTTCGAGGAAAAGGCCGGTATGATAATTTATCCGTTGTATGGGCTTTGCCATCGGCAACCTCCTGTAAGTGAATTACACAAAGAATGGATAACTTCTTCCGATGATCGTATTGATCCCTACGGCCGTCATGATGTCGCTCCCCGGCTTATGGCCGACATAAATTCCGGAAAAATCGAACCGCAGCGCATAGTAGGTATGTGCCGGCTTCTCGAGATCCACGACGGCCTTCGTGGCCTTGACCGCGTCCTGGATGAATGCCATGCCGCTGATGGTTTCGAACCGTATTGTGATGATGAAGAAGTGGGGAAGCAGACCGCCCACGAAGGTATCCACCCCCACGGTCCCGGTGCTGTCGACTACGATACCCGGAAGATTTTCGTCAAGCCTGACGTTCGGGCCAACGAAGATCTGGAGATATTCAGAGAGGCCGCTCCGCGTTCCCCGCTTTGCATATAAGGGGATGATCTGGCGTAGTAACCTGCGCTTTGACGTTTCGTCCCAGTCCTCGCGCAGGATGAGGGCCGCCCACCCGGCAAGCCAGTCCAGGAATTCCCTGGTCGTTGTCTCGGGAGCGTAGAATTCGTGGATGCGGTCGATGACCTGCTCGATGCCCTCGATGTCGTGTTCAGCGGCCTTGACGCCGTCGTCGATGCCCGAGAGGATCTTTTCAAAGATCTTCAGATAGCGGCCGATGAGGGCGCCCTTCTCGGCATCGGCTTGGTAGATGCCGGGAAGGTAGTTCAGGTAGCTGCTCGTCCGTTTGATCTCCGTGCCGCTCACGCTATTATCTCCTACCGGACCGTCACGCTCAGATCACTGACGCACAGGAGGCTGAATTCCCCCACGTCGACGGCGGACCCCGCGGCATCACCGTTGATGAGGAGCGTCTCCACGTAGTCCACGCCTTCGATCCCTTCGATCTGCTGGTACAGTTCCGACCGGTACACCTTCCGGCCGAAAGGCCAGCCCTTTCCGTCCAGCCAGCCGGCGTAAGGATCCAGAAACCGGCCGATCCTTTTCCGAACGTTCTCGGCGATGGTCGTGCCGTTCACGCCCTGCTTTGCCTGGACTGTCATGGTTATCGACACAGGCGTGAACGAGGGCCCGACCACATGGACCACAGTCGTAACCAGCCGGCGCTGGTCGAGGAACGCGAGGATGTCGAGATGCAGGTTTCTTGTCTTGCTGGCTGCCATTGCCGCAGCCAGATCCGCGCAGGAATGACGCAGCGTCACCGCATCCGCATCGGGCGCCCCCTCCGTCGATTGTTCCTCCGGCCAGAGATAGCTCGCCGCGGGAAGAACAATGACACTCACATGGGCGTCCGCCTCGACCGAGGGATCTCCTTCGAGGTTTCTATCGAAAACCACGTTCGCCCGCGCCACCCTGCCCGGCGCAGCCTGTTGTGCCAGGGCTTCGAAATCCTCCTGGGAAACGGCGCGGCTCCGCTCCGTCATGAGGCCCAATCCCCTGGTGAGCAGGTCGTCGAATGTTTCCTCATCCACGCCTCCCTCGGCGGGATATTCGTTGAAGACCGTCACCAGCTTAGCGTCCGCGATGCCGGGGATGGGGTCCTTCAACTGCGTGATGCTGTTCGCCTTGACATTTCCTCTCGTTCCACCGAGTTTGCGGTAGGTAGAAAATATCTTTGCTCCCTCAGGCGGGATAGCTCCGTAAGGACCGTCACCGAATCGCACAAGTCCGGATAGGTGTTCGACGGCGAATCGACGGTTGAGTATCGGGCGTCTTGCGGGATCAGGGTCGAGCGAGTCCACGTGATCCAGTAAGTCGCTGCTGTAACTCCAGTCGTCTCCCGTCCCACCCACCTCGACGGTGATGCGGGGATTCCCCGCATAGACCTTGTCCGTCCGGTCCAGAAAGACCGGTTGCTGCTTGAACGCCAGCTCCTGGTAGGGCTTGCCGGTCCCGAAGCCCAGGCACTCGTCCTCGACTTCAATGGTGTTCATTGCCGGCGCCTGGAAGACCCAGACCGACCGGTCCTCATCCCACCGGCCCTGGTCCAGCGGTACCGCTGTCAGTGTCTCAAACAGGATTTCCTCACCCGTATCTTCATCGCGCGCCGCAGTCCTCGTCCCTCTAGGGATGACGAATCCTTCGGCGAGCGATCCCTCCGGGACCCTGAGTTCGAAAGTGACGGTTGTTCGAGGCGCCGAGGGCTGCACGCCCAGCAGCTCCAGAAAGGTTCGGTACGTGCGGTCCTCGATCCGGTTCAGACGATAGATGACCATCTCGGCCAGCCATGCCAACAGCTCCACCAGGGTCATGCCCGGGTCGGCAGGATTGTGGTTCGTCCAGGTCCTAGCGTACCGTGGAATGAGGCTGCGCAACTCGGCCGTCAGATCGTTGAACCCGCGGTCATCCAGTTGGGGAAGGGTGAGTGCCATGTCGTTTTCCTACTATCGCATCGAAGCTCCCGGAGCGAAGCACCAGCCGCACAGGTCATATCCCTGCCGCTGTGCCTCCTCCACGGTCCGGAAGAACACCCGGTAGTCTGGCCGGCTCCGATCGATCTGGCACTGGGGCCTGGTGCGGCTCAGATCATGGAGTTCCCGGCTGTGCAGGTTCCCCAGGTACGTTGCTGCAGCCGTGACCGCAGCGGTCGTTAGGTCCCGCCGGACGTCGTTTCCACCGCAACGCTCACGGCGACGGCGTGTTCGCCCGAGGCAACAAGCGCGTCGTCCGGCACGGGGATGTAATCAACGCCCGAAAGCCCCAGGCCGGCTGACGACAGCGCGACGTCTTCCCCATGGTGCACGCCCTCCGTGTCCTCGATCACCTTGCACACCTCGGACACATACACATCCCGGCCGAATTCCCAGCCGGTTCTGTCAGGACCGCCGGAGAGGGGATGGAAGAAGGCCGTTAGATTTTCCCTGACCCGTCTGCGGACCAAGTCCGCCTCTTCCAGCTTTTCGGGAAACACGGTCGCCTGCACCGAGACCTCGACGTACTTCGGCCCGATGACCGACAGGTTCGCAGTGCCGATCCTCCGCATTCGGGTGTTGAGATAGTCCTTGACCTGCCTGATGAGTCCCTGCGAAGGCAAAGGCTGGAGCTCATCGCTCAGCGGCACGATGATCAGCCTCACGGTCCCCGCCTCGTCTTTGGTCTTCGCCGGAAGACATGTGGCGCGGGCAACCTGGAGCGACGCTTCCTTTGCAAGCCACTCGTAATCTTCCCATGTCACCGCCCGGTCCCGGTTTTTGATTGTCTGCGGCCCGCGAACCATGACGGACGCAGCGGTCTCAGCGTCCGATCCGCCGCCTGCCTGGTCCACATTGAACGCCTTTTCTACGAACGGGATCGAGCGTTTCAGCACGGTAATGGCGTTCCTCGCCGCTGTTCCCTTCGCGCCCCCGCCTGACTGGTACCATGCCGCCCGGATGTTGTCCCTGCCCGCAGGCGGGATCATGCCCTTCTTCCCGTCCCCGAACCGGATCCTTCCTGTAGACCAGTCGATCGTAAAGTGGCGGCTCGTCTTTTCGGAAAACCGGAAATCGTCCACCCGGTGCCACCGGACCCAGTATTCCCGGGACGACGCCTGTCCCTGGTCAGCAGGCTGCAGCACGTCTTCGCCTTCCTCGTCCCGGAGGACGCCAAGCTCCTCCTCGTTCGGCCGGTCCGGTTCACGCACCTCGATCTTTAACCCTTCCAGCACGGGGAACCGCGACAGGGTGAACTCGGCGTTCGGCGTTTCGGTGCTCGAGCCGAGCGGTTCATTCCGGACGGTCGTACAGTTCCTGGTCCATGTAGTGTTGAGGTACGCGCCGTGCAGCGCGATCTTATGTTTATCGCCGGTTTCCAGCCGTGCCCGGATCCAGAAGCGCGGCGCAGGAACACCGAAGCGATCTCCGGCGCTCGCGTCGGACGGGCCGATGAACTCCACTGTGCCCGACTCCGTGAGGTTCGCTGTTCCGTCCTGCACGCCCAGGTTCTTCCAGGCGGTGCCGTCCGTGTACTCCCAAACCACGGCGGGCGGCGTGGTGAACGTGCTCTCCTCCACGGCAACGAACAGGCTCACCGGTCGGGAGGCAAAGGCCCGGTCGAATCCGAAATACAGGGCGGGCTGGGTTTCGCCCGGTGTAACAAAGGGCGAAAACACAAAGCCCACGGTCGGCGAAGCAATCGTGAAGTCATTCTCGGTCCGAAGTGTCGTGGGCTGCTGGCCGCTCCCATAACGATACGATACTCGGAGAGAGGCGATGATCGGCGGCTGGTATGACGCCCCCGTATACGTCCAGTCGCTGAGTCGACGGTCTGCCGGCGGTTTCGCTGCCCCTGCCGCCGTGAGCTCCATTTTCGCCTCTTCCCCGTAATTGCCGCCTGTTATCCTCACCCGCAGCCAGTAATTCTTTTTCCCATTGACTTCGACAAGAGCCATTTGGGGGCACGTGAACTCGATTTTCGCAGGAGTACCGGTGGCGGTCACCGTCTGCGTAAAAGCCATCGTCGTATCGGAAAAGGCGTAGGTGCCGGCAGACGAAGCTGTAAGACTGTTGGAGGCGCCGAGTTGCCCCCAGACCGTACCGTCCCAGAAGTCCCAGGTGAGGGTCGCGCCACCGGAAGCGGTCGAGACGCCTACCGTAAACTGGGGGATGATCGTGACAGTGCTTCCTGCTCTCACAAAGACTTCGGGGACGGCGAAAAAGAATGTATCGTATAGCTTCGGCCGGTCGCCGAACGGATACAGTTCGCGCGTCAGGTCGAGAGGTAGCGAGTTGAAAAAAGCCGCCTCCGCTGGGATGTCTGCGGCCTCAGTCCTGACGCCGATGGATTTTACCTGCATCGCCGCCTCAGTTGACGAGAGGTCCTGCGCGGTCTCCGCCCAGATCCAGGAATGGACCTCTTTTTCGGCCGCCACCTGTTTCTGCGCGACCTTCGTCACGAGGGAGCTGTCGAACGTAACCGTGATCGTCGCGGCGGTCGCATTGGCAGACACCGCACTCGCCGGAGGCGTTATCTCCTTTTCCTCGCCTCCGTCCCAGGTCTTCCATAGCAGTTTGTTCCGGAAGAACGACTCGAAGGCGGCGTCCCAGGCGCTCAGGGTGAACTCCAGGGTGACCGTGGTCGGATGATTGATCTGGAACAGCGTGTCCTGCCCTATATACAGCCGGTGGGGGATCAACGGGGTCCCGACGAAGGGCTGGAAGGCGAGGCTCTGATTCTTTTCGTTCGCACTGAGAACGTCCCCGTGATCGTCGTATGTGTCATCGGCAGGGTCGAGAGTGTAAAGATGCTGGAGCAGCGCCCGGTGCACCACGAGGTCCTTTTCGGTCTCGAAGGTCGCGGCTTCTTGCCCCGGAGGCGGGGCCGTGGCGATCTGGGTCCCCGCGGGAGCGACCCCGTCATCAGGCGCCCCCTCAACAGCAACGAATCTCACCGGCGCCAGGGCGGCCTTGGGCGGCAGGAGTGATACCCCTGCCGTATCGAGAAAGGCGAGAAAGCTCTTCTCCGGCACGCGATTCAGCCGGCTGATCACGATCTCCATCAGCCGGCCGAACAGGGAGAGCATCGCCAAGCCGCGGTCGCCTTCCCGGGGAATCCAGTCCGGCGTGTACTCTGTCGCGAGGGCCTTGCCCTGCGTGACGATCTCCTCGCCGGTCCGTGAGTCGATGAGGGGTAATGAACTCATGCGCCCGCGCCCTCGGTCAGGTAAAAGGGATAAACGAGGTTGAAGATCGAATTCGTTGCGATCACCCTGTATTCGACGGCGATGATCAGCCGCTCGGACGGGACCGACGCGCCGCCTGCCGTCTCGAGATCCGGGAACGCGTCCACCTTGAGCAGCTCGATCCGGGGTTCCCAGCGGATGAGCGCCTGCTCCACGTGGTAGGCCGCCATGCCGGCCGTAGCCGTGTTGTTTCGGGCGAAAACCAGCTCGTGAATCCCGCACCCGAAATCAGGCCGCATCTGGCGTTCGCCCTTTGCCGTACCAAGGATGATCTGGATCGACTCCTTGATGTTCTCCTCGTACTGCGACGGGGCTATCGCGCCGTCCTTGTCGATGCGCACGGGAAAGGCCCAGCCGATGCCGAGAAAATCCGCGCCCATGTCCGCTCCTTACCCGATCATCACCGTTCCCGCGGCCACGACCGTTCCCACCGGCATGTCCGCCGGGTCATTGCAGGTCATCGCCGTGTCGCCGCTGCGGGCCGCCATCTTGCCGTTGATCTTCACCGTCGTGCTGCCCATCTTGATGGTCCCCTTGTTCTGCGGCGGCGTCTGGAACGGACCGCCCTGGGGGATGTGCGACGGCGTGTTCGTGGCCGTGGAATCCGCCGTCGCCGCGGGCATGCCCATGATCTTGACGTCCGAGCTCAGGTTGCCGTCGATGATGCCTGTGAAGGGGTGGGGCAGCGGCGTGGGCACGGATCCCGTTGGTGATGGAATCAAGATGATATGCGTGTCCGTTGCCGTAATCTGGTCTCCCTGTTTCGCCGCCGGCTGTCCCATGTAACCTTCTCCCCTCGCCTAGCCCGGATATTTCATGAATAGCTTGCTGCGACCGCGGATATGGCCGTCCTTCCGGGCGTCCTCGGGTCACCATGATTCATCTCAGTTAATGTTTACCGTCGAACCTTTGACCGTCATGGTGCCGCTCGCCTCGACGGTCGTGTTCGCCGAGGACTTGATGGTCACTTCCTGCGCATCGAGCGATATCTTCCCCTGGGGCGCTTTCAGGGATATGTCCTTGTCCGTTGAGATCGTAATGGTGTTCGAAGCAGTATCCCAGACGATCGCGTTCTTTTCCGTTTTGTCCTTGATCTCGATCTTTTCGCTCCCCTCGGTGTCGTCGAGGATGATCTGGTGGCCGCTGCGGGACTGGATCAGCCTGATATTGTTTTTCCCGTCATCGTTCGTCTTCGGCGGTTTGTCCTTGCCGTTCCACAGAGCGCCGATCACGTAGGGCCGGTCCGGGTCTCCCTGCTCGAAGGCCACGAGCACCTCGTCGCCCACCTCGGGCAGAAAGTAGACGCCCCGCGGCTTGCTTTTGTCCTTGTCGTATCCGGCCATAGGCGCGGCGACACGGGCCCACTGGCTCTCCTCCGTTTCCGAGAGCCAGGGGAAGGTGACCTTCACCCGGCCGAGGCCGTCGTCGTCCTTGTTCTTGCTCACGACCCCGACGACCACGCCGGCAATCTTCTCAGACTGCTGCTCTCTCCGCACTCCCTCGGCGATGGCGACATAGATGCTCATGCGGCGCTTCTCCGTACGGTGAAATGGGTATGGTAGCCTCGACCGCCCAGGGTGTGCCTGCACGCGGTGACGTAGTACCGGCCGCTGAAGCGCTGCCCCAGGCCCTGGAGATCCAGCACCGTGCCTGCCTTGATGTCCGGGTTGCCCACGCTGCTCCCCTCGCCGGTGATGTACTCCGTGGCCGCGCGGTTCAGAGCCGCCTTCGCCAGCGCCTCCGCCTCGCCCTGCGCGGCAACGTTCTCGCCGGCCAGGGTCCGCACCCGATCTCCGGCAATGCGCTCGGCAGCCTTGGGACCGACCTCGCTGCCGCCCATGGTCGAAATAACGTCCCCGGACGCCGCGGTGCCGGCCACAGCCTTCTTGTCTTTTACGCTCCACCCCTGCACCGCCGCCTTGCTTGTCTGGCGCACGGTGGAGAGCGCCGGGAAGAAATCGACCAACGTCTCGCCGTAAGTGAGCGTCGTGACTGCCGCGGCGTCTTCTTTCGGTTTCTGAAAATAGAGCGTCCGGTCCTCGACGCGCAGCTCGTACCGCAGCCTGCCGGCCCGTTCCGCCAGGAATTCCCGGTCCGTCTGGTTGCACTGGAGCACGTAGTCGTGGGTTGTATCCGTGGGGTCAACCGTCGGCGTGAGGCTCCAGTCCTGGGCGATCTGGGAGGCAATGTCGCTATCTTTCATATTCCGGAAGGCGTACGTTTTTCTGCCGAATCCCAGGCGGTAGAGCCTGTCGTACCCCCGCACCCGGAGGACCACGGCCCCGTTGTCGGGATACTCGGGGGTGAGCGCCGTGATCTCGCCTGCGATCATGGTCATGAGCGTCGAGCCGTACCCGATCTTGATCTTGATCTCGGTGCCGGGCTTGAACAGGTCGCCATCGATCCAGGCATAGCGCGCCTGCTCCCGTTCGCCGGCGTGCAGGAGCAGCGAGAACATCCCCGCGTTCTCCACGTCCAGGTCGACCTCGACGCCGGCGACGAGCGCCTGCGCTTCCGGCGGGATCCTGCTCCCGGCCGAAGCTATCTCGTAATCCGCGATGAGGGTCTCGGTGTCGGGTCCTGTCGGCATGTGTTTCCTTGTTTCCGCCTGGCTACTTCAGCGCGGGAATGACAATTGGTCTTCCCGCCCTTATTTCGCGGGGGTTTCTAATCGTGTCCCGGTTTGCATCGGCAATGACCCGCCACAGCGCCGGGTCTCCATACTCCTGCGCGGCGATCAGGTTCAGCGTCTCGCCTTCCTTTGCGGTCCGCATCTTGGTGGGGTCCCCCGGCGGGTTTCCCCGCGCCTGCTCCGACGGGTAGTTGAACTGCTTGAACCCCACGGTCAGCACCGCCCGAGCGGGCTTGCCGTCGCTGAAGAAGAGCGTGAAATTCTGGGTCACCTTTTCGACGATGCCGCGGAAGTTGAACCCGCCCCAGCTGAACACGCAAACGGGCGGCACTTTCTTCCCCTTGTAATCGATGGTCGGGTCCATGAGCTGCACGATCTCGTTGGTATAGGTGCGGACATCGGTGCCCTGCTCGTAGGTGTCGAAGAACAGCTCGATGGAGAAGGATTTCCGGCTGATACCGACGAATTCCAGCGTCTTTTGCTTGCCCTTCTCCTCCCAGGTGGCGCTCTTCTCAAGGCTATACTTCTCCGGATTGAAGAGCGCCTTGATCTGTTTGATCTGCGTGTCTTTCTGCGGGTCCGGGTCCCGCACGCTGATAGTGGCTTTCTCTAGAGCGCCCATCGATCGATCCCCCGGCGTTCCTTCTCAATACCGATCTTCCGCTCCAGCGCCCGGAAGACGTGGCGCGTCAAACCTTCGAGGCCCTCCGCTCCGGAGGCGGCGCCGCCCTCGCCCGCGGCCTGCTCCTGCGTCGCCCCGGTTCTTCCGGCGCCGGCCGTGAGCGGCCGGCTGTCGGCCAGTCGCTCCAGCGGCACCGAGCGCGACCCCTGCGGGCTGTTCCTCCCGCCCCGATCATGCATGGGCTCGGCACCTCCAGGGTGCGCAAAGCCGAGCGTCACGGGCGGAAGCTGCCGGGATGAGAAGCGGCCCGTCACCCCATCAAGCCCCGTCCAGCTCCGCCGCGGCGAGGCGGTCACCGCGGGAAACCGGTGGAGCACCTCGGCCCGCAGCGCTTCGCTCTCCAGTCTCTCCCGCTCTGCCATCGATGCCGGCGCTGAGCCGTCCCCGCTCTGGCGCACATGGACCAGCTCGTGGGTCAGAAGCGCCAGACCCCTTTCACTGAGGGGATTGAAGGTCCCGCTCCGGAAGAACAGGTCCGGCCCCAGGACAAAGGCGTCGGCCCCGAGTTCCCTCGCTGCAACGTCCGCAGGGGCGTCGGTGTGGACCCGCACCTGCGAAAGGTTCAGGTCCGGGAATGACCGCTCCAGGATGACGCGGGGTATGACCCCCAGCGGCCTCCCCAGTGAGTGCGCTGCCTGCAATGACCATGATGGAGCCGAATCAACATCACCCGCCGCGTATGCAAACCGCTGCGTTTGCGGGAATCCGGACCGCATGCCCTGGGGCGCCTCTCCCGCATGCAGCAGGGAAACGGAATCTCCCCGCCGCGCGCTAAGACCGCTCGCGGCTTCCGGATGGTCTCGGGCGGTAAGAAAAGCCCTCGTCCCGAAGATCCTGCTGACCAGGGTCTCTGCGGACGAGAGGGCGGGAAGGTCAAGGGTCCTGGCCGTCGCCGGCTCAAGAAGAACCGTGTATGGTTTCCGGGGAACAGGCCGGAACCATTCGACGCCATGATTACTCTGCTCACCTTCGTAGGCTTGCGCCGCTGGCCTCAAAGTGGGTGAACCCGAGCCTTCGCTTGATGCCCGGGCGGTCTCAGCCGGAGCACGGTCTTGCCTCACCATCTGCCAGCCGGCAGTGCGCGCGGTCTTCGGGAACGCGTGCGTCGTCTCCCACAAGGCATCGGCCGGATCCGTTCCGGCTACCGCTAGCGCCGCGAGCCCGTCGAGGCGCGACGGCCTTTTCTTTGCCGCTGGCAGGGAGAGCCCCTCTTCTCGTGCCGGCGGGCTTCCCGATCGGCGCAACCCCTCAGGACTTCCCGCTGATCCCGGGTCCTTTGACGTTCTCGCCCGGGAAACTGCCCCATCCTCTGCCTCCGCGCCTGACCACGGCCGCAGGAACTCCAGAACCGCCATGGGATGCGAGGCGTCGAGCCGCTCGCCCCCTTTCATCAGGATCTTCGCCCAGGCCGCGCCGGCGCTGATCACCGGGAGCCCCCGCACCCCGAATGCAGAGCGCGCGAGCAGGAGCCGAAAGAGCCGCGCCGCCCGTTGTACCGCCCGCGGCGGATCAAGACGTGTCCGCAGGGGGAAGGGTCTATCAGGGTAATCCTGTTCCGGCATGATCATGGTCCCCGCGCTCTGCCCTTGTCTGAGCCTTCTCTTATGCCTTCGCGAATCCGTGGTGGACCAGCTCCAGCGTCTCCACCAGGATTGTATTGGCGTCGGCCTTGAACTCGGAGCTGTTCCATTTCACCGGCAGCGCCTTGCTCACGTTCCACCTGCAGATGTCCTGTCCCTGGCGGTCCGTCAGGATGATGGAGATGTCCTTGCGCTGGTTCGAGACGCCGGCCACCACATTCTGGTTCCACGTCCAGAGCTCGTCGGAATTGATGAATCCCCGCTTCAGGGTGATCGTCCCGTACTTGCTGCCTTTGGGCAGTTTGTGGCTGTATTCGTTCAGGCCGCCCTCCCGGTGCTCCTCGACTTCCGTCTCAACCTGGAGGCCGGTGCACTCGGAAAAGCCGCCCACTGTCAGGCTCTGGACTTCAACGCGAAAAAACGCGGCCAGGTTCGGATACTTCGCCTGATCGTTCGGCACGGGTTACATCCTTTCCCGGGTCTCGTTCAGCGATCGATTGATGCTGGATATCTCCTCGCACCACTGCCGCCGCTCCCAGTGTTCCAGGGCGAGAATTTCCGCCTCGCTCCAGTGGAAGTGGTAGGCGAGGAAGGCGGCCTCCTCGTAGAGCTGCTCCAGCGGATAGCCTACGATGCCCCGAAAGGGACCGCCTCGACCTCGAAGGTGTTCTCGCACTTGGGGCACGTGGCGGTCACCTCCGGCGTGCCGTTCTGGTTGACGCGCTGGTAGAAGTCCTGGAGATATGCCAGGTCCGCGGCGAACAGGTCCTCGATCACCTTCGGAGTTATCATCGGGACGTCTCCCAGCTTGGTGACCACGCGCGACAGTACAATGATCGCCAGGTACGCGGGGTTCTGTTTCACCCGCGGGTCCTTCATGGGCAGGATCTCGTCGGCCGCCGTGGCCAGGCGCATCACGCCTGTGCGATGCAGCGTACCGCCATTGTCCACGTACCCTTTGGGCAGCACGAATTCGAATTCGGTCTGAAGCGCCATACCTCATTCCTCCTCGACCATGAGAACGCGGCCGTTCGGGCTACGCCCTCGCCAGTCCCTCGTGGGTGATCTCGAGTGTTTCGATGGCGATGTCGTTCCCCTTGGCGTTCAGATCCGCCGGGTCGTATTTACTGGGCCAGGCGTTGAAGAAGTCCCACTGGACCGCGGGCTTTCCCTGTTCGTCCATGATAATGATGGACCCGTTTGTCCGGGCGGCTTCAACCTTTCCGTCGATCACCTTCTTGCGCCACTCCCAGAGGACCTTCGAGTCTGTGAGCCCCCACTTGAGCGTAATGTTGCCGTACTTGGTGAGCCCCGGCTGCTTCTGGGCGCTGCCGGGCATGTCCCCGGTGCGGTATTCGATAGGGTCCGTCGACGTGTCGGCGATCGCGCACTCGGCAAACGATGCCTGCTCGATGCCTTTGATCTGGAGCTTGAATCGTGCGTTGGTATAGGGATCTCTCCGTGGCATTCTCTCCTCCTTTGCTGTGCGCCTCTCGGTCCGCCCGGGAGGCGCATCCGGACTCTCTTGCTTTATTTCTTCGGCGTCTGCTGCGTGATCCGGAACACCACAAACTCGGCGGGCTTCACCGGCGCCACGCCGATGTCGATCACGAGCCGACCGGCATCACGCACTTCGGGCGGATTGTTCTCCGTGTCGATCTTGACGAAGAATGCCTCCTCCGCCGTGGTCCCGAAGAGCGCGCCCGAGCGCCAGACGTCCGTCAGGAAGGCGGACACGTCCCGCTTCACCCGCGCCCAGAGCGACTGGTCGTTCGGCTCGAACACGACCCATTGCGTGTTCTTGTCGATCGTCTCTTCGATGTAGAGAAGCAGCCGCCTGACGTTCACATACCGCCACTCGGCATCTGCCGAAAGGGTCCGGGCCCCCCACACCACGATTCCGGCGCCGGGGAAGGAACGGATAACGTTGATGTTCTCGGGATTCAGGAGTTCCTGTTCTCCTTTGGTCACCAGGCGCGCGATGCCCACGGCGGAATTAAGGTACCCGTCGATGGTACCGGCCGGGGCCTTGTGTACGCCGCGCACCACGTCGGTGCTGGAGTACGTGCCTACCACGGCCCCTGCAGGGGGAACGAGCCTGCTTCCTCCGGTGAGCGGATCGGAGGTCAATATCCAAGGATAGTACAGCGCCGCGTAGGACGAGTTGAAGGCATTGCCGGCGAAGGACCCGGTGCCCTCCTTGAAGGCGAGAACCTGCTGCGGATCGAGGCCAAAGGGCGAGTCCGCCACGAAGAAGCAGTCCTTCCGGTTCTGGCAGTAGGTGTAGGCCGCGATGATCACCTCGCGGTCCCCCGGCCGGTCGGGAATGGCGAGAATATTGATGTCGTCTACCGTGTCGAAGGCGTAGAGGCCGTTCTTGGTGGCGGCGTCGCCGATGAAGTCCATGTCGGCAAGCCCCGTGGGAATGTCGGTGGCGGCGCCGGTATTTGCCGGCCGGTTCGCGCCCTTTGCTACGACCTCGATGAATTGCGACTGCCCGTTGATCTCGTCCTCCACCGTATCCATGATCAGCTCATCGTACGTTTCCACATCCGAGCCGCCCACGACCACGGTGAGTTTGAACTTGGCCGTGCCGGACGTGGCGTCGGCGATCTTGACCTTGACGCCGTCCCGGAAGGCATTGACCTGCAGTGCTGCAGCAGGAGTAGCCGCGGAATCATTGAACGTAAACCCGTCGCCCAAACCGTCGTCGCCGCCGGCGAGCACGAAGAATTTCAGGGTCGTCGAGGGTGCCGTCAGCGCCGTCCCAGTCGCGTTTGCGGGCCGGTTTCCCGGCGCCGCCGTCGCGCTGTTCAGATTGCTCACGAAGATGCTCGGCGATATGCCGTTGATCGTGCTCTCCACGTTGGCGATGGTCAGGTTGTCGTATGTCTCAAGCGTCGCCGCAGCGCGCTTGACCGTGATTTTGAAGCTATCGGCCGCGGTGCCGTCGGCCGTGTCGATCGACAGTCCCGTTCCCAGGGCCGTCACAGACAGGGTCGGGAGGGGTGTCCCGGCGCGGTCATTCAGGCTCACTGACGAAGATGCCGGAAGGTTACCGGGGCTCGCCGTCGTGCTTTTGAGGTCCTGCACCTTGATGAAGCGGGAAACGCCGTTCACCTTCTGTTCCATATCGGCCAGCGAGAGGTTCAAGAACTTCTCGAGGACGGCGCCGGCCTGGTACACGATGATGCCGAACTTATCGCTCGCCTGCGCTACGATGGACACGGTCACACTCGCCTCCAAAGCGGTGATCCCAAGTGTCGGTTTCGGGGTCGCAGCCCGGTCGTTCACCGGCATGACCGACCGGCCGGGCGGCAGGAGCGACGTCCCCGCGTGGTTGACGCTGATGTATTTCGACGCTGCATTGACTTTCCCGACCACATCCCCCTTGGCCAGCTCCTCATGGGCCTCGACTGCGACCCCTTTGAACCAAACTGCTATGCGGAACTTGTTGGCCGGATCCTTTTTCGCGTCGGCAATCTCGAGCCAGACGTGGTCGCTCCAGCTTCCCGGCGTCTGGGCCTCGACGGTCAGGGTGTTCGCGGGGGCGGATGCAGTGTCCTGGAGCGTTATGCTGCCCTTGCTCGCCAGGTGCGCTGCCGGCGTGGTGGCGTAGTTATAATGACAGGTACGGACCACGTAGCAGCTGGTGCCGCCCTCGGTGAAAAACTGGTTCACCGCGTAGGCGAGGTACCCCGACGGGATGAAGCCGCCGAAGGTATCGACGAACTGGGTCCAGTTCGTGATCAGCTTTGCTTCTCCGATGGGGCCCCGCTCGGCAATGCCGATGAAGGCCCCGGTTGCGGTCCCGACCGCCTGGAAGGGTTTCGGTCCCGGCATCTCCTCAATGTAGACTCCCGGTGCTAGATATTGCGCCATGTCGACCTCCTTGGGTTCGGATCTGTAGCCATACGGAAGCAGTTATCGTACGTCACGCTTCTTTCCGTGCGTGGACGACTTTCCGCCGCTGGCACGTTTCCCTTTTGCTACGATTCGTCTTTTTTTTTCTCAGGCTGCCGCTCCCGCGCCTCGCGCTTTTCCGGTTCTTGCCTCGCGGGTTCGGCTTTTGCCGCCCCGGCTGCCCGCGCCGCGGAACCGATTTTCTCGGTCCGGCCAAGGCCGCCAGCAATGAGGCTCCGGACCTGCGAGGAGTTGAGCTCCTCGTCCGTGAGCGCCACGGCCCGCCCAGGCAAGACGTGAACCACGGCCCCCCCGGTCTTGTGAATGAGCAACGGCTGACCTGACACATTTCGCAAAGCGTTCATATGCGCTCCTCCTTTTCACTGATCCTCTGCTCGGCCTGCTCGATCTATGGCGAGAGGGTTATCGGTGTTGCGAGCAACTTCGCCGCCCCTTCTTCGACTGTGCCGATGGTCACCGTCTTTGCCGCATACGACGGGTGCTCCACCCTGATCTGGAGCGTCGTGCTGGCGCCGACCTTCACGAGGCGCTGCCCGCCGGACACAACGATATCGTCTTCCGTAAGGGGTCCAAAATAGAGCACGAACCGGCCCTCGGGCTCACTGGTGTTGCTCACGGTGCTGCCGACCACGGTGAGAGCGGCATCAGCGATGGGGGCGCCCGCCGAGTCGGTGATGCTTCCCCGGATGAGAGTGGCCGTAAACGGAAAGGGGTAAAAGGACTTAGGTTTCATCGTCACGGCGACAATGGGACGGCGCGGATCCAGACCGGGAATGCTGACGTTCACTTCCTTTTCGAAGTAATACTTGTTTTCGATGGCAAGCGTATGATCCGTACCGCTCAGATCGACAAAAACGTAGTACTTGCTGGGATTTTCCTGGGCTTCCCGGCCGCTCTCTCTCAGGAACACTCGGGTTCTATCGACCAGAAACCCTTCCCTGGAAAAATCGTCCTGCAGGAGAACGGCAAAGGATACCTTGGTCACGAATTCGTCCTTAAGCACCCTCGGCATCCTCCCGGAGATGAGAGAACCGGTTATTGCGGCACGTTATAGGCCACGGTCCGTTGAATCACCCGGTCATCGGTCCGTTCGCGTGTCGAATCGATCAGGGCCGTGGAAACCTGGTAGGTGACGGACAATCTGTAGGGCTTGCTGCCGAACATGGACCAGAGCTTGTTCATGTCCTCGATCGTGAGCGGATTGAAGGCCACGATGATCTCTTCGTAGGTTCCAGAAAGGCTGCCCTGGAGGAGCGAACCTCCAATCACCGCGTGGTCGTAAAAGATCTGCATCGCCCGCCCGATGATTTGCTGTTCTGTTTCCCGAGTCTGCCCATAGGCGGTGAGAAGATAGAAGAGAGTTAGGGGGAGCGCCGGATATCTCAACTTTCCTGGGGTGCCCGCCTGCATGTCCTGATTCTTGAGGTACCTATTCTCACAGATTTGATAAAGGAAGAGGGCCAGCCGCGGCGACGTGTCTTCCTGGATGTCCGCCGGAGAGCCGCTCGTGATATGGTCCGGAGAGATCAGACCGCTCGTGTTTGCCTTTAACAGGTTCAGCAAGGTGCTGCTGATATCATCAATTACGGTATATTCGCTCATGGGCGACACCTGAGGGGCCTGGGAGAGTGCGCTCGTCCTCCACCTGGGTCGAGGCGATTCCCATCGCCTTGGATACAGAATCGACCCGCGCTGGGGTGCCCTTCCGCACCGGACACTCGCCTGAGATGTTTCTTGGGCCTCATGCTCGTCAACACCATGTAACGGTTATCGTTTCAGTTTCGCCCTGCATCTTGCCTGAGTGAACCACTCCAGAATCCACCACTCCCTTCCCAATCCTACCCCCATCTTTTTCACGTAGATGGCGACAAATTCTTCAAGTTCTTTAAGATGCTTGACGTAGCGCCGTTCCCCGCTTGCCACGTGTTCGATCATTCCCCGCCATACGGGTGCTGCGCCTATGATCTCCCTCGGTTCAAGCCAGATTCGGACGATGAAGGCGTGACTCTGTTCGTGAGAGGATTCCATCGAACCCCTGCGTACATCCGGATCGGCTCGAGACTCCCGGGTCGAGGTGTCGATCTGTCAGTGGTGGAGAAGAACAGATCGTTCTACTTCTCTTTATGGCCATACTATCCGTGACGCCCATCACTGCGACATCACGCGGGTCTCACCGGGGGATCACAGAAATTTTTTTGGGAGGGAGGACTGTGGGGCGGAACTCTTGGCGAAGATCTTTCCGGGTGGAGGAGATGCGGGATCATTTTCCCCTGTCCAGGGAACGGCCCGGCAAGAGTCTCTCGAGGATCTGAGCAGCTCGCTGGATCTGTTGGTGCATCTTCTCAAAGCTCTGCAGAGCAAGCTGGAGCCTCTCCAAGACCACCTCCAAGCCGGCTATCTCTCCCACCGTGCGGCGAGGCTCAACTCGGTGGATCGCTCCCCTTGGCTGGCGACCCCCTGCAGCTTGGACGATCTCTCGGTAGAGAGTCTGGGTCTCCTCCAGGGGAACGATCCCCAGTTCCTCATCCAGCATTCGGCTGCAGGCTTCATACTGGCGGACGGCGAGGGCTCTCTGGCCCACCTCCACGTAAAGGCGCATCATCTCCCGGTGGATCTCCTCGCTCAGCGGATCGAGGTCGAGAATCTGCCTCCCACAGGCGAGGCTCTCCTCGTAGGCGCCAGTATCCCGCCTGTAGCGCATGAGGTGGGCGAGACCCCTCAGGTGAAGGGACCTGAGCCGCTCTCGCTCTCTGAGAGCCCAGTCGTCGTAGAAACCTTCCAGCAATTCGCTGGTGCAGAGGGACAGGGCGTCCTGAAGCGCCTCGGCATCCTCAGCCTCCATCTCCTGGGATCGCTTTCCCAGGACAGGGCCAACTTTCTCCTCGAAGACAGCCACATCGAGCCAGTGGTCGCTGCCGCGATTGAAACCCACTTCTCCCATGGGTGTGGAAATCAGGTAGGTCCCCTTGGGAACGCCGTTCGTTTCGAGCACTCCACGAAGACGCCAGAGGGCGGTGCTGAGACAACCTCGGGCCCGTTCGTCGCTCTGCTCACCCCAGAAGACCGAAGCCAGCACTTCACGGGGATGGAGACGCTGACGGTGAATCAGCAGGTAGGCGAGCAGGCTCTGCACCGCTCTCGTGACATGCTCGATCGGCGGCTGCCCGTCGTGGGATATCCGGAGGTTTCCAAACAGTCGAAGGCGTAACGTCCCCATGGGGTGCCCCCAGGCTTACCTCTACCACCGGGAGACCATGCAGGGGGAATGACCCGCTCCGTACGGGGCCGATATCCCCTCCCCTCAACCACCTAGAACCAAGCCTGGACCTCTAGGCGATGGGCGTTCCGGTCTCCCGATGCCAGTAGGATCTGAACGAACCTCGTAGTTTAGTCTTCTGAAAACCCTCTGCAGAAAAGATGCGCCGTATAGATTTTAGGGTAACTCGATGGCGGAGAAGATTTCAAGGCCATCTTGAAATATGTGCGTCAGAAAAGCGCCGCAAGGGCGCTCTGCGGTCTCTGTGAGAGGTAAATCTTTCAGGCGGAATGCTGACCCCGGAACCGCCGCTCCGCTTCTGCCTTGATGGAGCGGAGAAGCTCCCGGGTGAGCCGATGGAGACGGTGAGGCAGAAATAACAGGCGGCCCAGGCGAAGGAGGGGCCCACTGAAACGCTCCGAACTGGAGAGAGTCACCTTGCCCTCCCCTTCACGGAATCTCCAACGGTGAACCGCGTAAATCCCCAAGCGCCCTCCCTCCCACACCAGTTCGCGGCCGGGATCGCAGCGCATGATTCTCGGCGCCACCCGCACCGGAAAGACAAAGGGCCTTACCACGAAAGAGACGCAGGTGCCCGCAGCCATCTCGCTCCCCTCCTGGTAGTGGCACATCTGACAGGCGGACGTCCAGTCATCCCAGTTCTCGAAACCGGAGAAGACCTGCCACACGACCCCGAGAGGCGCTCGGATCGTGATCTCCTCGTCGATCACCATGACGACAACTCCTCATGAGTTTCTAGCCTGGTCTGACACGAGAGGGCAACAGGCGACTACGGAGTTCCTCGGACCCGGCTCACCCCGTGAGATAAAAGAGCGGTTCGTCGCCCCAGGCTACTTGCGAAGGATAAGTATGGGCCTTATCTCTTGCAATCAAGTGGGAGGCGATGACATCGACGGGATGACGAAAGCGGGAAGGGAATACACTCATGAAAGGCAGTGACACTCGGATTCTTCTCACCGGCGCAACCGGTTTCGTCGGCGGAAGATTGCTCCACGCGCTCGTGGGAGAACGCATCGCGGTCCGCTGTGTGGTGCGTGCCCCCGGCCGTCTCCGGTATCATTCCCTCGCCGGGGGTTTGGTGGAAATCGTCCCGGGCGACCTACTCAGACCGGAATCTCTGGAGCGGGCGCTTGCAGGTGTGAAGGTGGCCTACTACTTGGTCCACTCCATGGGCGGCCGCACGATCAGCGAGAATAACGTCTTTGCGGAGAGGGACCGGCGGGCGGCCCAGAATTTCGTCGCGGCCGCGGATCGAGCTGGTGTCGAGCGCATCATCTATCTGGGCGGCCTGGGCGAGCTCGGCGACAACCTCTCCAAGCACCTGGCGAGCCGACAGGAGGTAGGGGAGATCCTCCAGTCCGGAAAGGCGAAGACGACGGTCTTGAGGGCGCCGAACATCATGGGCGCCGGGGGAGCGCCCTTCGAGATGCTCCGCTATCTCGTCGAGCGGCTCCCGATCATGGCCTGCCCGAGGTGGATCGAGACCCGCTGCCAGCCCATCGACATCCGGGACGTGGTGGCCTACCTGAGCGGCTGCCTCCGCGAGCCTCGGACCGAGGGACTCTCCCTCGATGTGGGCGGGCCCGATATCGTCACCTACCGGATAATGATGGAGACCTACGCCCGGGTCCGCGGTTTGAAGCGCCTCATCATCACCGTGCCGGTTCTCACCCCGAAACTCTCCACCTTCTGGGTCAACCTGGTGACGCCGGTCCCCTCCGGCATTGTCAATCCCCTGGTGGAAGGGCTCAGAAATGAGGTGATCTGCCGTGAAAGCCGCATCCGGGATCTCATTCCCATCCCGCTCACGCGGCTCGAGGTCTCCATCTGTAACGCCCTGCAGGAGATAGCAGAGGGACCGGGCAAGCTCCCCTCCCGCCAGGCCTGCTTTCTGGACACTTAGTCCGGCAGAGTTATTCCTACCTCTGCGTCCTTTGCAGGTTCTGTGAGAGAAGACGAGACGGCGCGTGCCCTCGCGGAAGCATACCCTCCTCCCGGGTTTCACACCCGCCTCGTGGATCACCTTCACCCGGAGCCGGTTCCCGTGGATGAAAATTCTTGCGGAAGATTCGGGCCCATGGTAGCTTTAACAAACTATTCCTAACCATTTCGATTGGTTGCTTGTAAGGCTTGTATAGGTGCGGTTCTGCGGCTTTTGCTCGCCGTGCCCGTCGTGGTGCAGAACCATGGGCCCCTTTGCTATCCTTGGGGAAGATTTAGCTCAAGTCCCGCCCTCACCTCGCTGGTGCGGGACTATGCAGTGGAACAGTCAAGATGCCGCTTGTCCTGGTCAGTTGGCGCGTTTTCGCGCCATGGGCGGCGAGAGACCCCTGGCCTGATCTTGCTATCGTAACAAATGAGGCCAAGACCCGCCGTTTAGGGATCTCTTCGGGCTCTCGCCATCACGCCACGAGCGGAAGGGCGGGCGATCCCGCCGCAGCGGGACCGTGACCGGTTACGACCGAGGAGGTCTTCCATGCTTGAGGTGATCGTCTTCATCTGTGGCGCCGTAGTGATGATTCTCGAAATGGTCGGCTCGAGGATCCTGGCGCCCTATCTCGGTACGTCCATCGTCGTCTGGACGAGCCTGATCGGCGTCATCCTCGGGTGCCTCAGCCTCGGCTACTGGTGGGGGGGCAGGATCGCGGATCGGAGGCCCGACTACGGGATCTTGTCCGGACTCATCCTCATCGCCGGCTTTTTTGTCGCCGCCGTCGCCTTTTCCAAGTCCTTCGTCCTCGGCGCCTTGCAGGCATATGGCGGCAGCATTCATCTAGCTTCCACCGCGGCGACACTCCTTCTTTTCGCTCCCCCCGGCGTTCTCCTCGGCATGGTCTCGCCCTATGCGGTACGGTTGAAGATCAGCGATGTGAAAAATTCCGGGAGAACGGTCGGGCGTCTCTACGCCATCTCAACGGTGGGGAGCATCTTCGGGACGTTTTTCGCCGGCTTCTTCCTCATCGCCTTCGTGGGAAGCACGAACATCCTGCTCGTCCTCTCCCTCCTCCTCGCCGGGACATCGCTCCTCGCGTCAGCGACGAACAGGAAGGTAAAGGTTGCCGCGGCCATGGTCTTCTCGCTGCTCTTCCTGGCGGCGAAATCCTACGATGCCCATCTGGCAAGCGTTGGCTATCACGACATCGATACGCAGTACAATCGAATACTCATCTACCAGTCGCTCGAGAATGGAACGGGGAAAATGACACAGGTCATGGTGACCGGCCCGAAGGCGCAACAGTCTGCCATGTATCTCGACGATCCGGCCGACCTCGCTCTGCCTTATGCCAAGTTCTACAACCTGGCATCACACTTCAAGCCGCAGATGAAACGCGTGCTCATGCTCGGCGGCGGCGGTTATTCCTTCCCCAAATACATGTTGAAACATTACCCGGAGGTGTACCTGGATGTTGTCGAGATCGATCCCCAGGTCACCATGCTCGCCAGAAAATTTTTCCATCTTCGAGACGACCGCAGGCTCTCTATCATCCACCAGGATGCGAGAACGTTCCTTAACCGGACAGACCAAACGTATGATGTCATCCTGGGCGACACCTTCAACTCCGACTATGCTGTCCCCTTTCATCTGAGCACGGTCGAAACCGTGAGGAAACTATATGACCGGCTCGCTGATGACGGCGTCGCGGTGGTGAATATCCTCGCCTCCATCGAGGGCGACAAGGGACGTTTCTTGAGGGCGGAGTATGCTACCTTCAAGGCGGTCTTCCCGCACGTCTATCTCTACCCTGTCTCGTATCCGACGAGCGCCATGAGCTGGCAGAACGTGATGCTGGTCGCCTTGAAATCGAGCCGGCCTGCCCCGCTCACGAGCAGCAACCCCGAACTCGAGGAACTCCTGAGCCACCGCTGGCTGAAGCCGGTCACAGCCGATCTTCCTCCCTTGACCGACGATTACGCCCCGGTGGATCGCTATATCACCACAGTGAAGTGAGAGCTCCCCTGCAGACAACCTCTGGTTGCGACTCCACGAGAACGAGGCTGCGGGTGATGCGGGCGAACGCGGGAGGCATAGGATAAAAGGGGAGGCGGGAGCAAATTGCCGATGAGCACTGCCGGCCATGCCGCCAGTGCTCATCGGCTGGAAGTCACATTTACATCTCCTCACCGCGGCGAATTACCCAGAAATCGTCCGAGAGATCTCTGTTCGTGAGATAGTCGTAGGGCATCGTGAAGTACCCCTTCATCCCCCATGCATCGCCCCAGGAATTGCGGACGATAACCCGCTTGGCGGCATCATCATAGCCGACCCCCACCACTGCGTGTCCGCCCAGCACGCGCTCCCCCGGCTTCGGCATTTGGACGACGCCGGTCTGGGCAACCTGCTGGGACTCGAAGCTCTCGTACACGGTGAAGCCAAAAACAAAGGGGAACCCTTCGGCGAGACAGGCCCGCATCTCGTCGAGCGTCAGCAGGCGCTGGTACGAGAGAATTTGATGTTGAAGGGCTTCCTTGTAACAGGCTGCTGTTGGCTTCGTCCGGAACTTCGAGATGATGTAAGGCCATTTCTTTTCGGTACAGACACCCTGCTTGGCGAGCGTCTTTATGCCGTCGCGAAGCATGGCGCCGGAATCCGAGCCGGTGGTGTGCTCGATGACGCGTTCATTGTAATAGATGAACAGTCTGCTTAAATCCGCGAAAGCAATCTTGTCTTTGATCTCCAAGAACTCCAACGCGCCGGCGAGGGCATTCGCCGTGCAACTCCCGAGGTTGCCCTGGTCCTCTACCTTGGAACACTGAGGACGCAAATCCACAGCAGGAGGAAGCTTGGGAGGAATCCTGCGAACCGCAGTGTACAAAACGTCGCGACGGTCAGGCAGATCTGGTACCCAACCGTAACCACCTCTCTTTGCTCCACTCGTCTTGGTTGACCTAACCCTCTTTGGTGCAGCCATGGCACACCTCCCTGTGATGGGTAGTCTATCCAGACCCCCTTAGACTTTTGGCGTGTATATAAAGACAGCAGGCGCCCTCTGCTGGAGAATTCTTGGTTCCGTACCGTTCGCCATCGCCGGCTCCGCATCCGTGTCAAATCTCCACGATCGAGCGGCGGCCTCCGTCATTTCTCATAGCCGAGGGGCATCACGTAGAGAGGCACGGAGTCTTTCGAGAGGTTCAGAGCCTGCCGGATCTCCTCAGGCCTGATTCCCGCCACGATTCCCGTGCCCACCCCCTTCGCCGCACCCATGAGGTGAACGTTCTCGGCGATGGTTCCGGCGGTGGAGTGCGCCCAGTTGAGTTTGGTCTCTGCCGCCGACCCGGGTACCTTGCCCATGTCCGCCACCAGCACCAGGATATGGGAGGCCTTGGCCACGTGCGCCTGTCCCGCCAACCTGTCCTTGACGTTCAGAGCCGTAACCGGTTTCAGTTTCTGGTTCGGCGCGTCGTAGAGGTAGCCGCCGGTGTCGGTCACCACGTAGATGTCGATGTACTGCTTGCCGTACGCGGAGGGCGCCGTGCGTTTGCCGTCCGGCCGGTTCACCCCGTTCGCCGCCCAGAGAATGGCCGAAAGGTCTTCCGGGGAAAGCTTTGCCGTTGTGTACTCTCGCGTGGTTCGCCGCTGTTCCAGCGCCCTGACCAGGTCGACGTTGACTGCTCCCGGGCGGACTGGGAGGCTGATCTCAGTCGCCTCGCCGGCCAACACCGACGCGCTCAAACTGACTAGAACGAGCAAAAGCCACAAGGCTCTACCCTTCATCCTGCCTTCTCCTTTCGTCTCAGGCCGGGTAAAAAGACCATACCTAGATGCTAACTAGGACCTTGCGATACGGTCAATTCGAAAGTCATCGACCCACTCCCCCCCACAAACGAGATTGTGCTGAGATCGGGAAATTGAAATTGCCGAACTTGGCTTTTTTCATGACTCCCGTCCCCCGCCTTCCACGTCCTGCCGGCCGCCAGCTCTCACCTGCCCGGTGTCTCTTCCCTCGCCTCCGACTTGGACCTTTTGACCTCCAGCGGGGCGACAGGCCCCGGCCTCCGGCGGATTCCGCGAAGGAAGATGACGGGAAGGAGTGCCCCGGATATTCGATCCTGAGTTCCCGAGCCGTGTACCTTCCTCTGTGATGGTCGATTCGTTATCTCAACAATCGAGCCTTACCCGTTCTTCTGCTAGAAAAATGTAAAGCCTATTTCACGATGGTGAGGACTATCCTATCAGTACAAGCCAGATGCAGCCGTCTCGAAGATAGTGTCGCTTTGTTCGGGCCATTCTCTCCACCGCCGTTCGAATTTGTCCCTCAGCCTCTTAGAGCCCCAATTCCAGCCGCCCAAGTGGGGCTCTGAGTCCAAAGGCTCCCCTCGAAAGCAGTGCTTTTCATAGTCATTTGGTTTAATCCGCTCCGCCCGACTCCGCTCGAGCGACGGATTTGAATAGCTTCTTAAATCGTTGCAGACTCTCGGTGTCAATATCGAGTTCAGACAAACTGCGAGAGTAAAACTCTTTGAGCCTTAATTTCTCTGGATCGCTTGGGCAGAGAAGTACGGCCGGAAGCGCTTCCAACCCCCTTCGCGCGAGACCCATCTTCCGCAGATGGTCCTGCACACGGTAATAGCAAAGTACCGGCTCTTTTCCGGGCGGAGCGTAAACGACACAAAACCCGAAGACAAACCTGCACTCTTTGGTGCGGTCCGCCCCCGGGTCGGAAACGACCAACTGAAGCGGATACACAAGGTAATGTGTCTCGTCCCGCTCCTTATTGTCCAGGGATTGCACCAGTTTGGGCTCCCTAAACTTCTTTAGCAGGCTGACCTCGTAAGAATTGAGCATGTCCCTGGCCTCCCCACCAATCACTTTCGCAAGGCTTTTCGGTTCATCGCATCGAACCTCGAACCAATGAGTTTTGTCCCCGGCGCCACGTCGATCTTCGTCCAGGTCCAATTTGAGGCGGCGCTCGCAAAACGATTGAAACCGCGCCCCGTAGGTGCACGAACTGATTGCCCAGGTCACGCGAAACATCCCGCTCCATGACCAGTGCATGAACAGGTTCATCCACCCACGGTTGTCCGGATGGTCGTATTGGGTCTCGAGCTTAAGGTCGGTATAAACGTCTTCCATCAACTGGATCAGTTGGTTGCAGACATAGAATCCGGCACGTATCTTCGCTTCCTGGCTCTCGCCGTACGGCAGCCAGTTGTCGGGATCTTTCCGTACACGCTCGACCATCATGGACCATTCCGGATAGATCTGCTGGTGCAAGAAGTCGAGCTCAGGCGTCGTCCTCAACGTCTCATAGATGCGCTTCAGCGTGGCCGAGTGTTTGGTGAATGCTTCTGCAGGAGCATCGCTTGGCGGATACCATCGCTCTCTCAGCGAGACAAAAAGGGCCTCACTGTCACGTTTGTCATCGTGGTCGACCGACTTAAGAACCGTCCGCGCTATCTTGTAGCCGAGTCTGCGGTAACTCTCGAACTGGGACTCTGCAAACCACTGATCCGTTGTGGACTCATGAGGATACTCTCTGTGAGCCGCCGCATACTGCTTGATGTCGATGGGTTCGCTGCCCGTGAGTGAAGGCTTGATATAAAGTAAATAACCGGGGGATTCGTCTGGCGAGGCATGCTCATAGTGGATAATGCCTACGGCGCAATGGTGCTCGGAATAATGAGTCTCCGCATCAGGTACGATTGCGCGGGTATCGATCTCGATTGGAACGCCCAGGTCGACATAACACTTTCGCACTGCATTACCCAGGTCATCAAACGAGAAAGACCTATCCATGCTTGCGTCGCTTGCCACGATGAAGCGGCAGTGACGCCGCACGAGCTCGTAAATGCCAAGGTTTTCAAAATGCCCGCCGTCGCTGAGATATACAAACTTCTTCTTTTCATCGGTTGCACCGAACAGCTCGCGCAGAAGGTACCAAAGCCCGACAAGACAGCACGACTTTTCCCAGACATCTTGTTTGCCAGGATTTTCCATCCACAATCCGAGCCTGAGGTTAAACACCGTAAGCAGGAACGCTACTGCAGGCGTCGAGTGATAGCCCATGTTCGGACTGACTGCCGCGCCGGAGACTGCGAAGGCCTTGGCGAGGCCGATCCGGTCCCCTTTCTTCGTTGTTAAATACTCATGCGTGCGCTTGTAGGCATGAAACGGTTTCTTGCCTCCCTTGAGCTCAAAGCCGCAATATTTGGGCGTAAATACGAATGATGCCGCCTTACGCTCTTGCCATGCAAGCCGCTTGACTCGGGTCAGGTTAATGGCGGTGTTGATGATCGGATAGGGTCTCTGTATAAGATCTTCCAATCTCACCCTGTCATTCGCATCGAAACCTGTGAATGGATTCTCAGTCTCGCGGCGCCTGCGATTGCTTGCACCGAGGTAGCAGCGCTCCAGCCGATAGAGATAGAATCTGTGCAGGGAGAACACGTTTATGTCCACGCGCCATGACAATAATAGCGCGGCAAGTACGGTGGAGGCGCATAGAACAACACACACCCAGAGCGGGCCGGTCGAATGCTCAACCGCGTCACGGTACCACACCCACCTTGAGGCCTCCGCCGCCTCCTGATACCCGATCGTATGGTAAGCGAGGCTCAGATATAGGGCATACGATAGCGCTACCAGCAGACCGGCAATAAAGACATAAGGCGCGATACGCGGGAGAACCTCGATCAGCTTCCTGGACCCTGGTTTGCCGGTGTATGCGCTTGCCGCCGTCACAACGCCCGCCATGGTTGAGACGATCCATGCGACGCCGAGGGACGCCGTCAATTTAGTATGCAAACAAGTCACCCAGTATGGCCCGTACAGTGCACAGGCCGAAACGGCAATCCAGGTGGCAGTGATGCCGAGCAGCGATCCCCCAAGGCGGCCCCACCATTCCCGGCTACCCTCGTTGAGAGGGCGTCCGGTAACGCCAATCTGCGCGGCGACTGCGAGCGCGAAAACCCCGAGTCCTGCGGGCATTCCCCAAACTGCGACAACCCAGAGATCGCGCGTACCTCCGTCATTGAAGATCTTCCGGAGGACGATCAGCAGTCCTGCGGCAGCGACGACACCCGCAAGCAGACCGATAAAATTCCATATCCGCAGCGAAGGGCTCCCCGGATCCGGTACGGCCCCTTCTTCAGATGCAATGAGCCGTGCGACGAGCCATGCAACGATGCAAAGGCCGAGGATTACGATCCCGCAAAAAAGCGGCCACCGAGGACCGAGCCCCCACTTATCCGGCGGATCGGTTGCGAGGAAACCGATGATCATCGCCACGATGACGAGTGGCACCGTTATCAAAAATACCACGGCAAAGGGCTTCACATACCAGCACGGCCGATCCTTCCGCTCGCGGCGCTGGTCCATAAGATTGAGGTTAATGAAGATGAGTGCCAGAAGGAGTAAGGACTCGGCGAGCCACAAGCTTCCCCAGGCCCAGGTAACAACCAGACCTCCGAGGCGGGCGACCGCCCGCGGCAAGAGCAGTAGGGATGAAAGCGCTAGGACCAGGATGGTTTGATTCAGCAGAAAGTTTCGGAGGTAGATAGCGACAGCGGCAAGCGTGTCGTAACTCAGCAGCCCCAGCTTCGGCGTCAGATAGTTGCTGAAGTTGCGGAGAAAGGTGATCTCCTCCGGTTCCTTCTTGCTGCCTGCGCTCGAAGCCGCAGCCTCTGCGGCTACAGAACCATTCCTGGCGTATGCATCAGCGCTATTTGCGAGTTCTTGTTGAACCTGCACCGCGGCCTCTTTTGCCTCGTCGGCTTTCTTCTGCTCCAGCCATTTCTGCTTTTCGCGCTTCTTCTCCTTTACAGAACCGTTCCCTGCGGCTGCATCAGCGCTATTTGCGAGTCCTTGTTGAACTTTCACCGCGGCCTTTTCTGGCTCGCGTGAAACTTGCTCTTGATTTGCCTCCTGCTCACCTTTCTTCTGCTCCGGGCATTTCTGCTCCTCGCGCTCCTTCTCCTGTCGGTCTGTCCAGTACCTTTCAAATTCGTTCT
>Ga0335070_10000291_pt1 | contig 58475 bp, 56 predicted proteins | sample Lox_Sample_13_FD_206722 | JGI IMG/M metagenome (GOLD analysis project Ga0335070, IMG submission 206722) | Soil microbial communities from Loxahatchee National Wildlife Refuge, Florida, United States - Lox_Sample_1.3 | ecosystem: Environmental > Terrestrial > Soil > Wetlands | place: USA...
TGCTCGATCAATTGCTCAGGGTCATACCCCCGGTTTGATCCCTTCAGCGGTAATCCCGCCCCTTGAAGTGCTTCACGAAAACCTGCCTTCTTCAATAGCCGACTCATTAGCGACAGCCCGCCCCACGGCGTTATCTCCTTATCGGTAAAGCTCAACTGTAGATCTTTTGCCATGTATGTTTCCCTTACTGCTTTATTCGTCCCAATGCTGCCTCGGCCGTGTAATATTCTATCCTCTCTTCAACGAGTTATGCTCTCTATCCCCTAATGACGGCCATTAGAGATCTTTGCCTATCGGACATTCTGGGTCTACTTTACCACGATGGCAGAGCTCATCGGCAAGCTCAAGCAAAACGCTGAAAGCTCCTCACGGGGCAGGAGTTACGACCGAAATGCCCTTGTTGTGGTCGATGAAGTCGGCTATATGCCGATCAGCCGTCAGGAGGCACACCTGTTCTTCCAGTTCATCTGCCGCCGGTATGAACGGGCCAGCACGGTGATCACCTCCAACAAGAGCTTCTCTGAGTGGGAGGAACTCTTCGGGGACCCGGTGATCGCCACGGCTATCCTTGACCGCCTCCTACACCACTGCCGCGTGATCAACATCAAGGGAAACAGCTATCGGATGAAGGGCTACAAAGAGAAAAACAGCGGCATATGAAGGGATGCTTGGATATGGGCCGCCCCAAGATAATCGATCCTGGTGCTTCTGAGAGAGTCGGTTCGGATCCGGTAACGGCTAAAATCACCTCTCATCGTATTAACCCAGAGGAATGACGTCAAGTGGTACACTTTTCAATGACCAGAATTGCTACCCTTTTACGTGACCATTGACAGTGGTCAGTGTTGACACAAAGTTCACCGACAAACAAACGTTTTCAGGCATGCAGAGTTTTTATCACTTACTACTCTTTCTTGGGGAACGCTTCCTTGAGAGCCCTCATTACCAGCAAAGAAGCTGGGTCACGCCATTGCTCCGGATGGTGCATGAGATAGTTCGTAACGACAACCATGACCTGTCCTTTTGTCAAACTCTGTGGAGTGGCGTATGTGTAAGAAGTTGCATCATATACGCCAATTATATATGCAATATATTTTTCAGCCTTAGTATTAGCCGCCTCACTCGAACCGGCATCGGCCTTGATTAGTTCGACAAGATCATTACCTGAATAGAAATCGTCAAGAACATGTGTCTGGTCCGTCATAACTTTCCTTAATAATATAGAAAACTCATTATCAAAATATTCTGTAATTTTAGGCGGCTTGCAAACCGGACAGGGTATATAGCCCGCCTTTTGCGCCTCTTCCGGACTATTAAATTTGACAAGATTAGACGGCTTGATTTGCTTGGTCCATTTGCAAGTAGGATAATGATACTTGTTTGAGGTCTTTGAGCCCCAAAACTCCGTTGAAGTAATTGCGGTCGGAACAAAGACAAGCAATAAAAGTACTGTGACCAGGAGTCTTTTCATAGCTTTGCTATAGTTTACCTTAAATTTCTTGGAATAGTCTGCCTGCTATGAATTCTGTCGCTGCCACATTAACAAAATAAAGAGGACTCTTCCAGTGCTGCGGGATACTACGTGGACTGTAGTGCGATCAGAGTAAATTGTCTATGCAAGATTTCAGGAAGCAGAACGAAGGATTATCTGGTTCATATGCTTCCCGCACTTTCCATCCCCTTATTTTCTGGCAGTAGTGCTTAACTTTCTTTTTGGATCCACGTGAAATAAGGTGGTGGCAGCGCGGTAACATTCGATTATCTCGATGGTGACGCCCTTGGCTGGGAAATATCTTGATCGGGAGGAACTGAAAGAGGATCTGAGAAGTTCATGCCACTGGCGAAAATTACCAGTCTCATGGTAATTTCACCACCTTTAAGCGATAACCTTCAAGTTGATTCTCAGGTCCAGAAGATTGTTTCTTGAAACAAAAATTCAAAAACCTGGGCAGGAAAGTTGCTCGTTACTCGCATTGACGCGTGACTGCTCCAATAGCAAACAAGGTTGCTTCTTGAGATTTGGGTTTCTAAATTTTTCTTTATAATACTCTATGGTTATGGCCCCTTGATCAAAGGCCCCAGTCTTTCTCACCAGGGGGTTTCAGCGCTGCCCTGGGATCAGCGCCGGTCACTGAATTCCCTTTTAATATGCTTCTTCTACTCGCAATAGCCCTTAAAACATAGATTCAAAACTAATCTACGGCACATAAATTGCTAATCGTTCATCTGTAATGGAGCGTGCTCTGATAATTGATGACGACCAGCTGATCCACTATGCAATCTCGAAGACCCTCAAGGGGGAGTGTGGAGAAGTGAAGATGGTAACAGCGGCGACTGATGCCCTTCGAGAAATCAGTTCCTGTTGCTACTGTCTCTGCTTTTTTAATATTGGCCTCCCCGGTGTTGATTCGATCGGACTTCTGGAGAAGATAACGGAAATCTCGCCCGACACGAAGATCATCGGCATGACTGGAAGTCATAAGGACACAGTTGTGGAGGGAAAGGCAGAGGAGCATCTGTTCCACCTTCTCGAGAAGCCCTTCGAGATCAGCGAATTGAAGGCAGTGGCCGCTCAGGCGTTGGGAAATGGCTTCGGAAAGCCTTTTGCACACGAGAGGAGGGCACGGCGGATACCCTCGAACGAAGCCGTCACCTATTCTATCACCACGCTTGAGTATGGAATACCCACCACCTTAAGTCTCAGGGGCCAGCTTATCGATATAAGTGACATCGGTGCCAGCCTTAAAACGCTTTATCCGCTCGAACCGGGTCAGATGATCGTCATGGTCCTCAATGCAAAGAAGTCTCCTTACCGAACAGGGATTGTCAGGCGAAGCGAGGTGATCGACGAGAATAGGATGCAGCGTGTCGGTATCGAGTTCTTAGAGTGCTGAGAAAACACGCCCTCATTTTTCCCTGGGCTACCCGTCTAACCCCAGCTTCTTTGCCTGATATCTGAAGGAATCATAACTTATGCGCAGCAGCTTGGCCGCAACGGCCTTGTTGCGCTTTGCCCGTTCGAGTGCTTGCACAATGAGGTCCCTCTCAAGGTCATCGAGGGAAATGCCATCTTCGGGAAGTATAAACTTCTTCTCCGCAGCAGGCACTCCTGTGGCGCCAGACGGGCTGAATATCTCCTTCGGGAGGCGTTCAGGCGTTATCACTTCGGCCTCTCTCTCAAGAACCACAATTCTCTCAATGACATTCTTGAGTTCCCTCACGTTCCCAGGCCACCTGTAGGCGCGCATAAGCTCCTCTGCTTGAGGAGAAAAGCCCCGCAACCTCTTGTTGTTATACCTGGCGGCAAACTGCCCCAGGAAATAGTTCGCCAGCAAGGAAAGGTCTGATCCCCTTTCCCTGAGCGGGGGGATATGGAGCGAAAATACATTGAGCCTATAAAAGAGGTCCATTCTGAATCCTCCCTTTTCAATCGCCTCGGAAAGATCCCTGTTGGTCGTCGCGATAACGGTCACCTCGATCGGGATCTCCTCTCGTCCCCCGATCCGTCGTACTGCCCTCTCTTCGAGGACCCTCAGCAGCTTGCTCTGGAGATCTATCTTCATCTCGCCTATCTCGTCAAGGAGGATCGTCCCCTCGTTAGCGAGTTCGAAGATCCCCTTCTTCTCGACTTTTGCATCGGTGAAGGCGCCCTTCTCGTGTCCGAAAAGTTCGCTCTCAAGCAGGGTCTCCGGCAAGGCACTGCAATTCACCGCGATATACGGAGAGTAGCGGCCGCTATCTTCGTTCATCATCCGGTGCAGGCTCCGTGCCACCATCTCTTTGCCGACCCCGCTTTCGCCTGTAATCATAACGCTCTGAACACGGGACAGGGCTATCTTTTCCATTTGAGACTTGAGCTCGCTCACAGCGCCGCATTCCCCGATAAACTCTTTTTCGAACCGCTCCTCAAAAAACTTTCTGAGGTAACCGACCTCGTGTTTGAGTCTCCCCTTTTCGATGATGTTTCCTATAACAATCTTCACCTCGTCGATGTTAAAGGGCTTGGTCAGGTAATCCGCAGCGCCGAGCTTCATGCATTTCACCGCCGTTTCAAGGTTATCTTCCGAGGTGAGCATGATCACCTGGGTATTGAGATCGAGTCCCCGTATCTCCGAAAGGATATCGACGCCGCTTGTCATGGGCAGGTTCACATCCAGCAGCATGACGTCGGGAAACCATGACCTGACGGTCTCCACAACAGCGTCGAACCGGCTGCTCTCGCCTCGAACCTCGTAGCCCTCGCTCTTCAGCGCCCTGGAAAGCATCGAAACGATGATGCCGTCGTCGTCTACAAGAAAAATCTTTCCCTTTTCCTTCATGCCTCGTGGGCCTCCTCTATTTTCCTGACCGGGAGTGCGATTTCGAAGGTGGTCCCCGATCCAGAGTCGCTGCTGACGCTGATGGAGCCCCCGTGCTGCTCGATGAGGCGCTTCGTAATCGGCAGCCCCAGGCCGGTGCCCCTCGGCTTTGTCGTAAAGAAAGGCTCAAAAAGCCTTTCCTGAACGTCCTTGCCGATGCCGCCCCCTGTGTCGGCAATGCTGATGCGAATAAGGGAATCCGACGGATCGTAAGAGGTTTTCACCGACAACGTCCCGCCGTTGGGCATGGCGTCGACTGCATTGAGCAGGAGATTCATGAAAGCCTGCTGAAGCTTCATAGGGTCAGCCATCGTCCCGGGCAGATTGGGACCGAAGGCCTTTACTATGATCACCGCGCTAGCTGCACGCGGGCCGGATACGTTCTTAAGCGTGAAGGCCATGGCGGAATCAAGGATCGCATTGACTGTCACGGGAACGAGGTGGGGCAGGGAAGGCCTCGCAAAATTGAGGAGCTCCTTCATCAGCAGTTCCATCTGCCGTATCTCGGTGATCATGTTTCGGAGGACCGTCTGATGGTCCTCCGAGAGCTCCAACTCACCAAGCAGTACCTCGGCGGACACCTTGATGCCGGCCAGATAATTTTTGAGCTCGTGTGTGAGACCCGCCGCGAGGGCGCCCGCGACCTTCAGCTGCTCTGCCCTCTGGAGACTCTCCTCGGTCGTCTTCCGCTCCGAAATGTCCCTGTCCATGGCGAGGACGTATTTATGGTTCCCGAGATCGAGCAGCCCCGCCCCCATCTCTACAGGGAAGACCGTACCGTCTTTCTTGCGGTGAGTAACCTCGGCCTTCACCCACTCCCCCTTGAGGATTCGCGCTATCAGAGAAGAATTTCCGTTTGAAGGATCAACGGGGAGGATGTCTGACATCTTCAGTGTCAACAATTCACCGACTGTATAGCCGTGCATCCTCGCCGCCGCCTCATTTGCGGAAAGAATCCTCAGTCCGTTCTTCTCGTCCCCGTCAAGGAGGAAGATGGCATCACCTGCTCTTTCGAAGAGCATTCGGTAGCGTTTTTCACTATCCTCCACCCTCAGCATCTGTTCCTTTAGGGAATTTGCCATCTCGTTAAAGGACTCCGCCACTTCACCGAATTCCTCCTTCAGGGGTCCGACGCGATAGTCCAGATCGCCCCTCTTCAACGATCTTGTGGCTCGAAGGAGCATCGTCATCTGTTTACCGAATCCCCTCAAGTACAGAAAGGAGAAGCCACCCGCAATCAACGGCGTTATCGCCAGGAGGAAGAAGAGTATGCTCTTCGTCCTCCTGATCTCCTGCATCGCGAGCTCCGTCTTCCCCATCAGTTTCTGGCTCGTAAGGGCGATCATCGCATTGACCTTTGTGACTAATTCCTCCCCCACCCTGAAGACGGCGTCTTCTTCTTCACGCAGCCTGTCCGCATTGGCCCGTATCGTCGTGACCCTGCTCAGACCTTCCCGGTATCGCGTGACCTCGTCCTTCAGAGCAGAAAGCCTTGCCGTTACTTCCTGCGAATGATGGCAGCCGAAGCAGACCTGCACCCCCTGTTCCATGCTCAGCACGTCGGTCACCAATGTGTCGACCCCACGGGCATGACGCGTACCTCTCAGACTGAGGTCGTATTGAACCCTCTTTATCTGTATCAGGAGGTGCTCCCTCAGTATCTCGACCTGATGGAGTCTTATCAGGTTGTCGAGATTGGATGTGGTCCTCTCGATACTGGCGATGATATACGAGCCTGTCACGATAAACACCATCGAACAAGTCGCCAGGAATATTATGATCCTTTTCTTCATCAGTCGTTCATGTAGTCATAGGTGGCGAGATCAAGGCCCGCGATCCTCGCATACCTTACCACCGGCTCGTAATCACTATCCGTCGTCTCAATAAACCTGCGGGCCCCGAAATTCGCCAGGATGTAAATCCCTTCACGGTCGTCGTGCATGGTCAGCAACGCTTCCTTGAGCTTCTCCTTGAGGGACGGATCGAGGTCTTTTCGCACGGCGAGGCCGTTTTCAGGCACCTCGGGGGATTTATCGAGTACGAAGAGTTCCTTTCCTGCCGCAGGGTTTTCTTTCACGACATGTTCGAATATCGTGTTTTTTGCCGCCCCGATATCGGCCCTCCTGTTCATCACGTCCATAATCGCGTCTTCGTGAGTCCCGGCAAAATATGCCTCCTTCAAATACGTCTTGTAATTCCTTATTCCGTTCCGGGAAAAGTATTGGAGGGGCAGGAGGTAGCCTGCGGTCGTCGCCTTATCCACAAAGACAAATCTCTTTCCCTTCATATCTTGCGCCGTCCTGATTCCACTGTCCTTCCTCACAAAAATCAGGCCGTGATACGTAGACCTGCCGTCAAGGCCCTCGGGTCGTGCAAGGACCTCGACCCCGAGCTTCGCGTGCGCCAGGGTGTAGGTGAAACTCCCGAAGAAGGCGCCGTCCAGGCCGGCAGAAACGAAATTGTCGATAATATTGCCGTATCGGGAAAGGACCTTGAGCTCTATCTTCCTCCCCACCCGCTTCGAAAGATAGTCGACAAGAGGTCTGTATCGGTCCAGTTGGTCAAATATCTGCTGTTCGGGGATGAGACCTATGAGGAGAGGGCGCTGCTGAGGGACTCGCTGAGGCTTGAAGGCTTCTGTTGCCGGTTTCTCGCAGCCCGCCAGGACTGCCAGAAAGAGGAAGGGAATAATGAGAAATTTCTTCATTAGAGTTATTTTAGTCTATTTTTCGAGGATATTTCAAACGGTGCCACATGTAATCCTGCAAAACGTAATTCCTGGAGATTCATCTACAACTGTGGCGATTTCAGATACCATCGGACCTGAGGGCAATATTCAGGTTCTGGAGGAAACGTTGAGGAGAAGCTAACCCCTCGCATCGATTTTGATGGGTATTCCATTGTCGTGCTGACCCACGGATTGATTAAGAAGACCCAGAAGACACCCGACTTGAAGAAATATGTTTAGGAGAGAAAGAAGAGGGCCAAGGCCTTTGCCAACCAGACAAAGACCAGACAATCGGGCAGGAGAGAGAGGTGCCCCAGTGAGCATAAGTTATTGAAAATAAATGGTGGAGCTGAACTGCTTGACAAAGGTTAACGTGCAGGTTAACATATTCCTGTGGGAATGAGTGACCTGAAGAAATACGTTGCCGAAAGAAAGAAGAGGGACAAGGCCTTTGCCGATGGGTACGACAAGGGTTACGAGCAGTTCAAGATTGGGGTGGTGCTTAAGCAGGCCCGGGAAAAAGAAGGTCTGACCCAAGAAGAACTCGCCCACAGACTGAAGACCAAGAAGACCGCTATTTCGCGGATCGAGAACCATGCGGAGGATATCAAACTCTCGACCCTGGAGAAGGTGGCCCATGCCCTCGGAAAACGGCTTGAAGTAAAAATCGCCTGAAACGGCGCCCGCTTAGGAGTGTCTGCCACACCCTCCCGCCACTCCTCAGCCATCCCGAACATTGCTATGCAACACGGGACAGGCGAGGTTTGTCACAGCCCCCTCCGATCATTGCCCACAATAGAGGATGAACTAGAACAGTTGCCAAGACCAAACAGCATGTCACACAGCATATATGTGATTCACATGCCTCCGTCCAGGTTAGGGCTTGATGTGTGTGCCAATGGCTCTGAAGTCGGATCAAAGGCTATCCATAATTTCCTGGAAAGAAATCAGCCGCTGCTTTCTCTTCACGGTCACATTCACGAATCCCCTGAGACCAGCGGAAAATGGCGTGCGAAACTCGGCAACGCTCTCTGCATCCAGCCCGGCCGGCTTACCCCCTTTACGTATGTAACCATTGATCTGGAGACCATTGAGTTTAACAGACATATCGAGGATTGAATAGTGCGCTGCAGAGAATTAAGAGCCTTTGCAACGCTCGGCCAACCCGGAAATGTTCCAAATGTCAAGATGCAAGACCTGACCCCAAATGACCAACCCGCTTTTGTTCTCCCAGTAACCAAGCCGCCGCAGAATGCACGGTTATCCCCTGCGGCATTTCTCCTGCCCTTAAGGGTTCAAGAATGAGGAGATGAAGAGCTGCCTTGGGAAATTCCTTTGCTGCCTCGATTAGCGCCCTAATTTCTCGTTCATGAGGAGCCGGGTCGTCCAGGTTCGCGCAGACCTGAATCAACTCTTGTCGATTGCCAGGGTAGCGCGCTATAAAATCGACTTCAAATCCTCTGTCGGTGCGGACATATGAGACCTCTGCTCCGCGCCGCTCAAGTTCAATCCTCACAGTGGTTTCGAGAGCATGGCCGACATTGGCACGCCCGCTGCGATCAAAGACAGGTATCAACCCATGGTCAACCGGATATGCTTTGCGGGGATTCACCATTTTCCTGCGAAGTGAGGCCGACTCAAGCCTGGGAGCGCTTCATCAGGAGACTGCTGGATTCGCAGTGATCAACGGCGGTGATATGCTGCCGAAGGCCGGCAGTCTCTTTGATCAAGGCAGGTTCATCACTGGATATCTTGCTAAACATTTCGAGCAATCTGCCGAGCGCAGAGGAAATACGATATCGGCAAGTATGAGTTCATCGGAATGAACTGGGTCGTGGATTATCCTTTCAGGCTGAAAGACCGCTGCAGGATGGATACAAAAGACTACGATTTCCAGATGCAGTTTGGAACCGGCCTCTTATCAACGCCGGACGGATTTGAGGAATTGCCAGACTGGTTTGCGACAGCGAAAACACTGCCTACGATAGAGGAAGAGCTCGATCGGCTGCCAAAACCAGACAGCATATCACAGAGCATATATGTAATTCATATGCCACCGGCCAGGTTGGGGCTTGACGTATGTGGTAATGGTACGGAAGTCGGCTCAAAAGCCACCTATAATTTTCTGGAAAGAAACCAGCCGCTGCTCTCTCTGCATGGACATATACATGAATCCCCTGAGACCAGCGGAAGATGGCATTCAAAACTCGGCGAAACGCTCTGCATACAGCCCGGACAGCGTACCCCTTTCACGTATGTAACCATCGACCTTCATACAATGGAGTTTGATAGACATATCGAGTATTGAATAAGGCCTAAGCTAAGAAATGAAAGCTCCAGCATGCCTCGGCCAAGCGCCCGGATTACATATCATAAAGCAGCATGTCCCCTTTTGCTCCCTATGACCCATCGCCTCTTTAATCTGTTCTGTTTTGCATTTCAGGCATATATTTACTTATGATATTTTAGGTAAAAAAAGTGAAGGTTCTTCTTATATCCGAAAACAGGACAACAACGCTTGTATCTCCTTTCCCTCTCGGACTTGCCTTTGTTGCAGCCGGTCTCAGGCAGGCAGACCATGAAGTGAGAGTACTTGACTTCATGTTTCTCGATAATTGGCAGGAAGAACTTCGTGCTGTTTTGAAGGACTTTCAACCTGATGCCGTCGGCCTGTCGATCCGCAACATTGATAATCAGGACATGCGCAATCCGGTCTTTTTCCTCAGTGACCATCTCGACATCGTGAGCGCCATTCGTGAATACAGCATCGCCCCTATTATATTGGGCGGGGCAGGATTCAATATCCATCCTGCCGGATGCCTTCGCTTTCTCGATGCTGATCTTGGCATCTACGGTGAAGGTGAAGGATCGTTTACAAAGCTCCTTGATGCAATTAAGGACTCTGAGTTTGAAAAAGTCCCGGGAGCTGTCTGGAGAAAAGACGGCAGGATAACCATTAACCCTCCTGATTTTATCTCTGACATGAATAAATGGGTGTCTCCCGCATATGATTACTTTGATGTAACCGCCTACCATGAAGCCCGGAGCGAACTGCCCGGCTGCATCACGGTCCAGAACAAACGCGGCTGTCATATGAAATGCATCTATTGCTCAACCCCGTTTCTTGAAGGAACTCACTGCCGCTCTCGCGACCTTGGCCGGTCAGTCAGCGAGATCGCTTCCTTATACAAAGAAAATAATATACAGCGTTTCTATGTTGTTGACAATGTATTCAACTTCCCACCCTCAAATGCAAAAGATTTCTGCAGGGAGATTATCTCACAGGGCCTGAAGATAAGCTGGCAGGCTATCCTCAACCCTGCATTCGTTGACGAAGAGCTTTTTGAGCTTATGGCAAAGGCAGGCTGCAGGTTCATCAGCCTTGGCAATGAGGCAGGCCATGAATTGATTCTGAGAAATCTCAAGAAAGGCTTTACTCTCAATAACGTGAGAAAGGCAGCGGACCTTGCGAGGGCAAACGGGATCAGATACGGGTGCTTTCTTTTGCTCGGAGGGCCCGGAGAGACAGAGGATACGGTAACACAGAGCATAGGTTTCGTGGAGGAACTTTCTCCTGACCTTGTGTCTCTGAAGGCAGGGATCCGAATATACCCCGGGACAGAACTGGAAACGCTTGCAAGAGATGAAGGAGTGATCGGCAATGACCACGACATGCTTCGGCCTGTGTTTTATCTGTCGCCGGCGATCCGTGAATGGGTCTGGGGTTATCTTGAAAAAACAGTCGTCAACCGGGGGAGTTGGAAGATCTAAAGGAAGATCAGGCACAACCCCAGATTCATTTGATGAGCTTTCAGCCCGGACAGCTTACCCCATTTACTTATGTGACCATTGACCTTAAGACCATGGAATTTGATTGACATATCGAGTTATTGAATAAAGGCTCAGCTTACGTAAGTAATAGAAATTAAATCGTTTTCCTTGCCTTGCAACGCTTCCACTATGCTCTCAGCAAGTTTCGGCAAGACCCTGGAACGACAAAGAATAATTGAGTATGGTAAATATTGCAAAAAAACATGTTGACAAAAGTTAATACATCCTTTATACTCTTTTCATGAGGTATGGCAAATCATTCATAATAAAGCTGGCCACCAACGAAAAAGGCCCTGTGCCGCAAACACAGAGCCTTTCGGTGTCCACTCAGGCTGAGCGCCGGAGTAAACGTGGTTAAGTCTATCTGTAGATTATCAATAACGTTTCCTCCTGTCAATAGTCTCAGTCGCGGAAGATAGGGAGGTGAGGTCTGACAGCCTTACTGACTGTTGCACGCTAAAAGAGTTTCTTTGAAACCTTCGGCGGCGGCTGATGATGTTTGTTTTAGGAGGTATTAGCTAATGGCAGAAGCACCGACAATCAACTGGCCGGGAAAATCCGGAAAAGAGTATCAGTATTGGATTCATCAGATTGGCACAACCTTTAAGGAAGAGCCCGGGAATTATATCTACGCTAAGGAAACACGGCCGGGTTACTGGGAGTCCTGTTACATTGGGCAGACCGACAGCCTTGGGCGTCGTCTTTCTGATCACGAGAAAGAAACATGTGCCAAGAGGCAGGGGGCAACACATATCCATGCCCATACCAATGGCCATGGGGAAGCTGCAAGACTAGCTGAGGAAAAGGATCTCATCCTCAAATGGCAGCCACCGTGTAATGAGCAGCTAAAAAACTAGGGAAAAGGCAAGGTAAGCAAGGGGCCTTCTGCTCTGGCAGATGGCCCCCTCATAAAATCATGAAAAAGAAAATTACAGAAATTGCAGACATACAACTCGGGTATCAGTTCAGAAAGAAGATTGAACCCGCTGATGACGCTACCCACTGGGTCATCCAGATTCGAGACTTTGATGATAATCATCTTCTGAACAGGGAGAACCTTTCCCGCGTGAAGATCGATACACCAGCAGAGAAATATCTTATTACGAAAGGCGATGTTCTTTTTCTGTCCCGAGGGCAGCGCAACTGGGCTACCCCAATCGTCGATGATCTTGCAGCCACTGTGGCAGCGAGCCATTTTTTCGTAATCAGATCTAAGCAGAAGAGTGTTTTGCCCGCATATCTTGCCTGGTATATCAATCAAACACCGGCGCAGGAATATTTGCATAATGTTGCACGCCGTGGCACACACATGCCACTCATACCCCTCTCTGCTTTTTTAGGGCTAACTGTTACTCTCCCTGATATCGAAACACAGAGAAAGATTGTAGAACTTAGCAGGCTCATGGAAAAGGAGAAAATACTTCTTACATCCTTACAGGAGAAAAGATCACAATTAATTAACTCAATTTGCCTAAAAGCAACCAAGGCCAAGAAGGAGAAATAATATGACATCGAAAGTGTCTCAGGAAGAAATAAATAATATTGCATGGGCGGCATGCGATACCTTCCGCGGAGTCGTTGATCCTGCGCAGTACAAGGACTATATTCTGGTGATGCTGTTCCTCAAGTATATTTCTGATGTCTGGAAAGACCATTATGAGGCTTACAAAAAACAGTATGGCAATAATGATGAACGCATACGCCGGAAGCTTGAGCGAGAGCGCTTTTTATTACCATATGTGGACTATGAAGACCCCGATACAGGGGAGAAGGACCGCTTTCTCGGAGATTTCTACGGCATATATGAACGCCGGGCGCGTGCCAATATTGGGGAACTGATCAATATTGTATTGGACTCAATCGAAGAATCGAACAAGGCCAAACTTGAAGGCGTATTCAGAAACATAGACTTTAACAGCGAGACGAACCTCGGCAAGACCAAGGACAGAAACTACCGACTCAAGCATCTTCTGGAAGACTTCAACAAGCCTCAGCTCGATATGCGTCCCAGCCGGGTCTCCGAAGATGTTATCGGCAATACCTACATCTATCTCATCGAACGTTTTGCCTCTGATGCTGGCAAGAAGGCAGGGGAGTTTTACACACCACATAAGGTTTCCGAACTCCTTGCCAAACTTGTGCAGCCCAAACCTGGCGATAGAATCTGCGATCCTACTTGCGGCTCTGCCGGACTGCTCATCGAAGCCGGCCATGAGGTAGGCAGCAAGGACTTTGCCCTGTTCGGGATGGAGGTTAACGGCAGCACATGGGCGCTCGCCAGAATGAACATGTTTCTTCATGGCATGGACTCAGCTCGCATTGAGTGGTGTAATGCCCTGACGTCTCCGGCACTGGTGGAAAATGACAGGCTGATGAAGTTCAATATAGTTGTTGCCAATCCGCCTTTTTCACTCGACAAATGGGGAGCAGACGAGGCTGAGAGCGATCGCTATAATCGTTTCTGGAGAGGGATACCCCCGAAGAGTAAAGGCGACTATGCCTTCATCAGTCATATGGTAGAAGCAGCGCTCGAAAAAGAAGGTCGCGTTGCTGTTGTTGTGCCACACGGGGTTCTTTTCCGTGGTGGCGCTGAGGGGCGCATTCGCCAAAAACTGATTGAAGACAATCTGCTTGATGCAGTTATAGGTCTCCCTGCAAATCTGTTTCCCACAACCTCAATCCCTGTTGCGATCCTTGTATTTGACCGCTCTCGGGAAAAAGGCGGGGTGAACGAGAATCGTAGAGATGTCTTATTTATAGATGCCAGCCGGGATTATCAATCTGCCAAGACACGAAATCTCTTACTTGAAGAGCATATAGATAAGATTGTTGCAATGTATAAGACGCGGAAGGATGTCGATAAATACTCCCATGCAGCAACCTTAGATGAAATCAAGGAGAATGACTTCAACCTGAATATCCCGCGGTATGTGGATACATTTGAGGAAGAGGAGGAAATAGACATTACAGCAGTACAGCGGGAGATTGACCAATTAGAGGGCGAATTAGTTGAGGTAAGAGGCAAGATGAAGAAATACCTGTCAGAGTTGAGTGTGGAGTGAACTGACGTGAACTTATCTCTTAGTCAAAAACTAAAGCGGAGAGCCTGGACACAAGGCGGAGGAAGAGGAAAGGATGTCTATGATAACTGAGATGACAGATAAACCTTTCAGAATACTCTCTATCGATGGTGTCGGATTTCGAGGCGTATACTCTGCTCACCTCTTGAGCTGCGTTGAATCCAAGCTGAATATAAACCTGCTCGATACTTTCGATCTGATCGCAGGAACAAGTACTGGCTCTATCATAGCCGCTGGAATTGCCTGCGGTATCCCAGTCTCGAATATCCTCCAGTTATATAAGGATCACGGACAAAAAATATTCTGCAAGCGAGCTCATGCCAGACTGCCGTTAATTTCTGGACTTTTTGCAAGCAAGTATAAGAACAAACACTTAAAGAAAGTCCTGAGTGCAACCTTCGGCGAAAAGAAACTCGGGGATTTATGCAAGCCCCTGATTATTCCGTCTACGGATATCGGCAATGGGTGCGTCCACGTTTTTAAATCAAAGTATGATGAAGGTTTTGTGCGCGATCCAGAAGTTTTTGTCAGTGCTGCTGTCTTGGCCTCATGTTCGGCTCCAACATATTTTGATCCTTACAAACTTAAAGAATACTTACTGGTAGATGGCGGTCTGTGGGCCAATAATCCGTCACTCGTAGCTGCTATTGATGCGAAGAAGCGGATGAGAGTCGATTTGGATATGATCAAGATACTATCGATTGGAACTGGGACTGTAAAGCAGTACTATACCCAAAACATTGGCCCATTGAAAAGACTGTGTGGTTGGGGATTCATGACACGGTGGGGCAGAGACAAACTTATAAACACACTACTATATCTTCAGGCATCGGCGGCGAGTAACATGCTGGGTCTGCTATTGAATACGGAGCAGATACTGTCTTTAAATTTTGAGACAGATGCCGCAATGGCAATGGACGATGCCAGCCTGCTAGATGATCTGATATCAAAGGCCGATAAAGAATTTACTTACAAAGCAGATAAGATCAAGGCGTTCCTGAGTACGCCGGAGGGGGAAAATGTTCATAGGGAATGAGGATCGATTAAATGCAATACTCGAAAACATCGCAGAGTCATTGGATATTTCTGCTACTGATTACGAAAGGGCTGTTGAAAGCTATCAGGCAGTGGGGCAATGGTTAGAAGATGGTTATTCGGAATTTTATCCGGGCAGCGATGCCAAGCCGGCAATATATCCGCAAGGTTCTATTCGGCTTGGGACTATCGTCCGACCCATTAAGAACGGAGCAGAGGCCGACTATGATGTCGATTTGGTTTGTGAACTCCAGGCCGGCAACGTATCACTTTCATCAGATAATGCAAGGATTCTTAAACATCAGGTTGGAGGGCGTTTAAAGGCCCATGTAATCTATGCCGATAAGCTCGACCCCGAAGGGAGGCGCTGTTGGACGCTTGATTATGTGCGTCAAGACGGCAACGGTTTTCATATGGACATACTGCCATGCATTCCGAAAGAGGCCTCAACATCTCCATATTCTGAGACAGCTATTGCTTTGACTCATAAAGGAAAAGAGGATCAACATTACGAATGGAAGCCTAGTAATCCAAAAGGGTATGCAACGTGGTTTGAAAGCCAGAATACAACATTTATGGAACTCTTTCCTCAGCAGAAGCAAGCTATTTTGGCGAAGGCAAAGAATCCCCAAACCCTTAAACCGATTTATGAGAGTGTCGATAAAGTTCCGGATCAGCTTGTACGTACACCGTTGCAGCATGCAATACAAATGCTGAAACGACACCGGGATATGCGTTTTGCCAGTGAAGAACGAAACAAGATAAAACCCATATCAATAATAATAACAACCCTTGCCGCATCGCTCTATCGGGGCGAGGCCAATATTTATTACACGTTGAAGAACATCCTCTCGAAGCTTGCCCTATATGCAGAGTTACAGAAGAGCCAATATGTGACACTCAGCGAAAGTATAGCCGGCTTAGGGCTTATCAGCAGAAAAGCTGATGGTACATGGGAGATTCCGAATCCGGCAAATCCGGGTGAGAACTTTGCTGATAGATGGCATGAGGACAATCATGCACGGGCACGCGCTTTCTTTGAGTGGGTGAATATGGTCACGATGGATTTGACTCGCGCGCTTGAAAGCGGCGACACAAGGAAGCTGCAGACAGTCCTTGAACCAAGCTTTGGGAAGCGGGCGGTTAGCGAGGCTTTCAAATCCTATGACGATCAAGTATCCCATAGGGCAGTTGTAAAATCTGTCGAACGGTTGCCCGCTCGTTTTGAAGTCCGTCATAGGCAACTGCCGCTGTGGCCAGTACGCCGGACTTATCCGATAACGGTCAAAGGATATGTCTCATGTTCCGGTCAATGGCAGTCATTCAAAAGCGATGGCTCACCTCTACCGAAGCATTGCGACCTCAAGTTTTCAGCTGAGTGTAATATCCCGATTCCATTCCAGGTATACTGGCAAGTTATCAATACCGGTGAGGATGCCGCATCTCATGGCAGCGCTGCTTTAAGGGGCGATATCTTTCCAGCGTCAACCGCAGGAAAAGGTGGACTAACGCACAAGGAGTCAACACTCTATACAGGGAGTCATTGCATTTTGTGCTATATCGTTAAGAATAATGTCTGTGTCGCCCGGAGCAATGAGTTTGTGGTGAATATCAGATGAGTAATATACCTTTAAAGACGGTTGCAAGGGATTCAAGGGAACTCGTCGCAACAAGGACAACGCTTGGAAAGCTTTCAACGCTTATAACAAGTGGTTCTCGCGGATGGGCTGAATACTATTCAGAGACGGGCGCACTTTTTCTTAGAATGACAAACTTGCCCAAAGAAGGAATAAAGCTTTTATTGCACGACAACAAATATGTGACTCTACCTTCATCTTCGAGCGAGGGTAAAAGAACAAACGTAAAACAAAATGATATTCTTATTTCAATTACTGCTGAACTTGGCAAGATAGGTTTTATTGAAGATCTTCCAGGCGAAGCTTATGTTAGCCAGCATGTGGCTCTTGTTAGAGTTTCTTCATCTAAAGTTTACGCCAAGTTTCTTGCTTATTATTTGGCGGCAGCACAACAACGCCTTCGTTGGCAAAGACTTAATGATCCTGGGGCCAAGGCAGCTCTGAATCTTCAAACCATCGCTAAATATCCAATAGCACTACCACCGTTAGAGCAACAAATCACTATCGCCAATATCCTTTCCACTTGGGACGCCACCATTGAAAAAAATGAAAAGCTTGTAGAAGTGAAGAAGAAGCTGTTTAAGTGGCTGCTCGGAAGATTATTCTCAAGCGCTAAGAACCAGCGAGGGCACATACGCGACGTTACTAAAGAGGTTTCAGAACGAAACGGCAGATCGGCAGTTGACCGAGTGCTCAGCGTTACTAATACCAGAGGGTTTGTTCTGCCCGAAGACCAGTTCGACCGTCGAGTCGCAAGTAGCGATCTTAGTAACTACAAAGTCGTTGCAAGAGGGCAGTACGCATACAATCCATCTCGTATTAATGTGGGTTCCATCGCTCGTCTGGACGATTGGGATAAAGGGGTGCTCAGCCCGATGTATGTGGTTTTCGATATCAACGATAAGAAAGTCACTTCTGACTTTTTTCTGCACTGGCTCTCATCACATGAAGCTAAGGAACGTATCCGCAAGAGTGCACAGGGCAGCGTACGAGAAACTGTCAGTTTTGCCGACTTAGGCGCAATACCATTTCCTCTGCCGCCGCTTGTCCAGCAAAACCAAATAGCGAAAATACTCAACACCGCCCGACAGGAAATCGATCTCCTAAAAAAACAGGCTGAAGCCTACAAAAAACAAAAGCGCGGGTTAATGCAGAAACTGCTGACTGGTAAATGGCGGGTGAAGGCTTCCGAGGAGGTGTCCTAATGGCGGGCTTCCGCTTTAATGAAAAATATCTCTCACAAATCCCTGCCTTACAGCAGCTCATAAATCTTGGATTTAAATACCTTACCCCTGAGCAAGCACTGTCCGAGAGGCAGGGGAAGTATGGAAATGTTCTGCTTGAAGAGATTCTTCGCACTCAGCTCAAGGAGATAAACCGCATCCAGTATAGAGGCAGGGAATACCTATTCAGCGAGGAGAACATTCAGGCCGCTGTCCAGAAGCTGAAGAACTTCAAATGGGACGGACCGCAGAAGACCAATGAATCTGTTTATGATCTTCTCACTCTTGGGACAGCGCTTGAACAATCAATTGAGGGTGACTCAAGGAGCTTCACATTGCGGTATATCGACTGGCAAAGGCCGGAAAGGAACAGCTTCCACGTTACAGCTGAATTCAGTGTCGAACGCACGCGCAGCGCTGAGACCGCCCGGCCGGACATAGTTCTTTTTGTTAATGGAATCCCATTTGCCGTTATCGAGTGCAAATCGCCGAAGGTAGAAGTGGAGCAGGCCATCTCGCAAAGTATTCGCAATCAGCAGGATGAATACATTCCTAAACTATTCCCTTATGTGCAGCTTGTTATGGGCATTAACAAAAATGAAGCGATGTATGCAACTGCCGGCACGATGAAGAAATTCTGGAGCGTGTGGCAGGAACTGCATGACAAGGATAAAGATGTCGAGGCCTCAATTCATGAACAATTAAAACCCGAAGACAAAGATGCCCTCTTCTCCGGAGACTTCTCCATATCCCGCAAATTCTTTGACAAGCTGGAGTCCGAAGGCAACCGGCAGATTACAGGTCAAGACAAGGCTGTATTCAGCCTCTGCCGTCCCGAGAGGCTGCTTGAACTTGCCTATAAGTTCAGCATCTTTGATGGTGGCATCAAAAAAATAGCTCGCTACCAGCAATATTTTGTCGTCAAATCAACCCTTGAGAGGGTGAAGCAGTTTGAATCAATCACAGGGGGACGCGGTGAACGCAGAAAGGGCGGTGTTATCTGGCACACACAGGGTTCCGGAAAATCCCTCACCATGATTTGGCTTGCCCGGAACCTTGCGCTTGATCCTGATATCCCTAATCCTCGCATTGTACTGGTGACCGACAGGATAGACTTGGATAAACAGCTGGGGAATACCTTCGTTGCTTGCGGACTTGATCCTCAGAGAGCAAAAACAGGACGGGACTTGCTTGAGTTGGTGTCTGAGAAGAAAGTGACCATTGTTACGACTCTCATCCACAAATTTGATAAGGCGCTCAACGTGAAGAAACATCAGGAAGAATCCGCCGACATTTTCATGCTCGTTGACGAGGCGCACCGCACTCAATTCAAGAACCTCCATGCCAGGATGCGTCAGATGTTTCCGAACGCATGTTATCTGGGGTTCACGGGTACGCCACTGATGAAGTCAGAAAAGAATAACTTTATAAAGTTTGGCGGTCTAATAGAACCGCATTACTCAATCCAGCAGGCAGTGAAAGATGGGCAAGTTGTTCCCCTTCTTTATGAGGGCCGCCACGTTGAGATGCAGCAGGACAAGGCTGCAATTGACCTATGGTTTGAACGTCATACGCAGGGCCTCACCCCGGAACAGAAAGGTGACCTGAAGAAGAAATACTCGCGGGCCGAAATGTTAAACAAGGCTGACAGAGTTATCTATATGCGGGCGTTTGATATAAGCGAACACTTTAGGATGAAGTTGCAAAATACGCCTTATAAAGCACAGCTTGTTGCTCCAAGTAAATTAGCAGCGCTTAAATATAACGAGTACTTGAACGAATTCGGGCATATTACATCTGAAGTAATTATTTCCCCTCCTGACTCCAGGGAGGGGTATGAAGAGGTTGAAGCTGGACCAGCAGACGAAGTTGTAAAGTTTTGGCAGAAGATGATGAAGCGTTATGGCTCAGAGGAAGACTATAATAAACAGATTACCAATCAATTTCTGTACGGAGATGAGCCTGAGATCCTTATAGTGGTCGACAAACTCATCACCGGCTTTGATGCTCCTCGCAACACCGTCATGTATCTTTGTCGCACACTCCGCGAACATACACTACTGCAGGCTATTGCCCGTGTGAACCGACTTTATGAAAACGAAACATTAGGTGCAGAAAAGGAATTTGGCTATATCGTGGACTATGCGAGCATTCTTGGCGAGTTGGATCAGGCGTTGACAATGTATGCTGAAGCCGGGCTGGAGGACTTTGACGAGGAAGATATTGCCGGAACGCTCACCTCGATCAATGCCGAAGTGGATAAATTACCTCAACTATATTCCGATCTCTGGGATATTTTCAAGGAGGTCAGAAATCAGTACGACGAAGAAGCCTACGAGGTCCTGCTCGGAGACGAGGCGTTAAGGGGAGAGTTCTATCAAAGACTGTTTGAGTTCAGTAAAAGCTTTGAGATTGCGCTTTCAACAGAGCAATTTATTCTGAATACGTCGGATACCAAACTAAAACAGTATAAGAATGATCTTAAAAAGTTTCATAATCTAAAGGCTGCGGTCAAACTCCGCTATGCCGAAGCCATTGACTATCTGGATTATGAACCAAAGATAAAGAAATTGCTCGACACCCATATACAGGCAGATCAGGTTGTCAGATTAAATGAGCCCGTGAATATTTTTGACGAAAAAATGTTCGGCATGGTGAAAGAGGAGCAGTCCGTCTATTCGGGTAGGACAACTGCCTTCAAAGCAGATGCAATTGCAAATGAGACTAAGAAAGTCATTACGGAAAAGATGGAGGAAGATCCGGCGCTTTACGAAAATTTCTCTAAGCTGATCCAGCAGGCGATTGATGAGTTCAGAGCCAAGCGGATTTCTGATTTAGAATATCTCAAGAAAGTGGTAGAGCTTCGTAAAAAAGTAAATGCCCGTGAACACGACAATATTCCTGTCAGGTTGGCAGGCGATGAGCATGCACAGGCTTTCTTTGGCATACTGAAGCCCTTTTTCGAACAGCAAAAGCTTGATGAGAGAGCTTGTGATGAGCTCTCGGCAGATACTGCAATTGCAATTCATAATATCCTGAAGCGCAACTGGAAAGTCCATTTTTGGGATGATACTGACTCACAAAACCTTACAGAGAATGAAATAGACGACTTTCTTTACGATGAGATCAAGGGAGCCCGCGGCATTGCACTCAGCGCAGAACAAATGGATGAAATTATTGATCGCTCAATGCAGCTCGCACGACACAGGATGCAAAGATGACTAATGTAAAGGGCCTTATTGTCTATGGCCGGGAGAAGATCCCTTACGACGTTCTATATACGGATAGAAAGACTCTGGAAATTGCTGTGCATCCTAACTGCCGCGTGCTCATCAAGGCGCCAATGGGTACAGGTCCGGAGAAGATCCGAGCCCGCCTCGTAAAGCGCGCACGCTGGATCACAAAGCAAATTGGCTATTTTCGCGCGTTTGAGCCACGCACACCATCACGCCGATATCTTGGAGGTGAAACTCACTTATTTCTCGGCAGACAATACCGATTGAAAATAAGATCGGAGCAGGCAGGCACAGTTAAACTGAAAGGTTCTCATTTCTTTGTAGGGACACCGACACCGCGCGATCCCTTGAAGATAAGGGACCTGCTGGATGAGTGGTACAAAGAACACGCCCTCATAATATTTTCCCGCCGTCTTGATGAATGTTACAGACGTGCTGAAAGATTGAAGGTCCCCTATCCAAAAATCCGCCTTAGGAAAATGGTCAAGCGGTGGGGCAGTTGTAGTAAATCAGGAGACATCCTGCTGAATACATCACTCGTCAAGGCACCCTTATCCTGCATTGATTACGTACTAATGCATGAACTTTGTCACCTGAAGGTGCATACGCATAATAATGGTTATTTTAAACTACTTTCTAAATACATGCCGGACTGGAAGAAAAGAAAAGAAAGGCTTGAAAAATGCTTGACTTAGAAAGGCTGAAATAAAAATGCCGAATTGTTGTGATAGGTGTTTCTCTGAGCCGCTTATTAAACAATTCATAGAAGCGTCAGGTAAACGCGGCAATTGTGACTATTGCGGGAACACAGACGTGCCTATCAATGATGTTGATGAAGTGGGTGAGTTTGTTCGGGAGGGCGTGCTCAGGTACTACGAAGACGCTGCCAACAATGTTCACTATGAAACAGCGGAAGGTGGCTATACTATGAGCACTGATACGATGACTGAGATTTTGTCAGACTTAGATATCTTTGATTCCTCACACTTTGATCCTGGTGATTTGGTGGACGACTTGGCTGACGATGATGGCACCGGATATGTAAGGCAAGATCCATATGGACCATTGCCCGGCGAGCCCGAAGAGATTGATGACTGGAATCAATTTTGCGAAACTGTAAGAAACTCGCGCCGGTTTACAGCGTTCCTTACCAGAGATGAATCCTCACATGACGAGAGTCATCCCCATCAGTTCATGCAACATCTCGCTGCCTTTTTTAACAATGCTTTCATGATAGCATCTATCGGTGCAGGGCGACGACTATATAGAGCTCGGTTAATGAGAGGCGAAGGGAGATTGCGCCATGAAGATATAACGAGTCCACCAATAACTGAAACTCGAAATAATCGCATGAGCCCAGCAGGCATATCTTTTTTTTATGGCTGTCTCGAACCAGAGACTAGCATTGCTGAGGTTCGGTCAAGTGTTGGTGACAGGGTAGCGATAGGAGAATTTGAAGTATTGCGAGATTTAAGAATACTTGATCTTTCACAGCCAATTGAAGGCTCAATAAGTATTTTCAGTGAAGATTATTCATTTTCCTATGAAGAATACGTTAAGCCATTTCTTCGGCACTTTGTTGCAGATATTGCCAAGCCTATTAGGCCACATGAGGCAGATATATTATATGTACCAACGCAGGTATTTACCGAATTCATAAGATTCCATTCGTTTCAAGAGCCCTTTATGCCAAATGTCTTTGGAGATCAAACAGCAAGAATACCAGAGTCTTTCAATATTGATGGCATAATGTTCCCGAGCAGTTTAAGATCTGGTGGAACAAATATAGTATTATTTAGAGGGCCTGATATTTCTGTTTCATGCCACGCACATCCGAGAGATGCATGGCTGCGATATTATAGGTATAGCATTCACGAGGTGCGAAGCATTACCTATACTGCAGCGCGGGTTCGAAGGAGATGAGGTTGCGGAGGATGAAAAGAAAATAAGGGATTAAAGCATTTGAAATATTATATCGGGGTTACAGACAACGCATGGTTCAAATTTCTGGCTGACCGCCTGCCGGTTGAAGTAAACTTCTGGCAGCCCGGAGGGACGGCAACTTTCAGAGCACTGAGTCCTGGCGAATTGTTCCTTTTCAAACTTCACGCTCCGGATAACTATATTGCCGGTGGCGGCTTCTTCGTCAAGCATTCACTCGTCCCTCTTTCTTTGGCATGGGAAGCATTCGGGAAAAAAAACGGAACCGCGGATTTGATTACGTTCAGGGAGAAGGTTTTGAGATACCGAGGACGAAACTCCCGTCCTGAGCCTGACCCAACTATCGGCTGCATCATATTGTCTCAGCCATTTTTCCTTGATCGTGCTGCATGGATTCCTGCTCCTGCAGACTGGCACCCTAACATTGTCCAGGGGAAGACCTACAGCACTGAGGATCAAATAGGAGCAGCGCTCTGGAGTCAGGTTCAGGAAAGATTGCTGCTGCAGAAATTCACTAAGGAGGAAGTCGTGGCTGTGGCAGAGGAGACCGCACGCTATGGAGCAGAATATCTTATAAAGGCCCGGCTTGGTCAGGGCGCCTTCCGTGTGTTGGTAACGGATGCCTATAGTCGCCGGTGCGCCATGACGGGAGAAAAGACACTGCCGGTCCTTGAATCGGCCCACATCAAGCCTTACGCCAGCTCAGGACCGCACAGTGTAGATAACGGCCTGCTTCTACGTTCAGACCTACACAAGCTCTTTGATCTCGGATACATCACCCTGACAACGGATTACCACGTTGAAGTGAGCAGGCGAATCAAAGAAGAATATGAAAACGGCAGGGACTATTACGCGCTACAGGGAAAGCAGCTCATCAGCTTGCCGCATGAGCCGCTATATCGTCCATCCCGGGATTACATTGAATGGCACAACAACAATGTCTATTTGCCTTAAGGAACTCAAATGAACCTCGAAGATATAAGAATACGTCTTGCAGAATTTGCCAGGGAGCGGAACTGGGACCAATTCCATACTCCCAAGAATCTTTCGATGGCGCTTGCTGCTGAGGCCGCTGAACTCCTCGAAATCTTTCAGTGGCTGACAGATGAGCAGTCAAAAGCCATAGTCGATGATGAGAAAGAAATGGCGCTTGTTCGTCAGGAGATCGCTGACGTGTTTATATATCTGACCCGGTTTGCCGATAAGCTCGGCGTGGACATTGAAAAGGCTGTCTTGGACAAGATTGCAGAGAACGAGAGAAAGTACCCTGTCGAATTGGCAAAGGACAACGCCGTAAAATATAATAAGCGTAGCTAAGGCCTTGATTTGATTGTAATTGTACATCTATCATGCCATCTGTTTCAGCGTATTAATAATTTTCAGCATTTGCTGAAAAAAGCTAATAATAGTGAAAATAATCCTTGACAGAGAGCTTCTTTCACTGCAATAATAATTTTCAGCAAGTGTTGAAAATAGCTAATACAATGAAAAAAGAACCGTCAGATACCGAGACTACTGCTCAGGAGACCCTGAAAGGTGTGCTTGAAAAGGTTCCTTTCCTGACGATCCAGTCTATAGAAAGAGATCGGGACGACATAGACATTATGGTCAATCTCTCTGTTGGCGACAAAGAGCAGGTCTGGCTCGTTGAAGTGAAAAGCAATGGTCAGCCGCGCATGGCCCGGGATGCAGTCAATCAGCTGATCCGGTACCGCAATACTTATACTGACGCATATCTTATATTCATGGCTCCCTACATATCCCCGCAGGCAGCAGATATCTGCATGAAAGACGGTGTTGGCTATCTGGACTTTGCTGGCAACTGTTATCTATTGTTCGGACAGGTCTATATTGTGCAGACTGGAAAGCCGAACCCCTTCAGGACGAGGAGAGACCTTGTCTCTCTCTTTTCTCCCAAATCTTCGCGTGTCCTGCGGGTTCTCCTGAACAACCCCGGAAGAGTCTGGAAGACACAGGACCTTGCCGATGAAGCACGGGTCAGTCTCGGACAGGTTGCCAATGTGAAGAAGCTCTTACTTGATCGTGAGTGGATCACTAAGCAGGACGGCTTTTCGTTGACCGCGCCGTGGATGCTTCTTGAAGAGTGGGTCAATGTATACACCTACAGGAAGAATGAGGTCCGTAATTACTATTCCCTGAAAAGTATTCCGGAAATAGAATCTGACCTGGCGAAGGTCTGCAAAGAGAAGGGCATTGAGTATGCGCTGACAGGCTTCTCAGGAGCTGCGCGTTTTGCCCCTGCAGTGCGCTACACCCGTGTAATGGCCTACGTATACAACACCAGAGAGGATGTGGCATCATTACTGAATCTCAAAGAAGTCGAAAGCGGCGCCAATGTAACGCTCCTTGGACCTTATGACGAAGGGGTCTTTTATGGCACGGGGGAAATTGAAGGTTTCCGGGTCGTCTCCCCTTTGCAGATATACCTTGACCTGAAAGGGTACAAAGGTAGGGGCGAAGAGGCTGCTGAAGCCATATTGCGAGATGTGATAAAACCGAAATGGTCAAAAGAGAAATGATATGGTAACGCTGAGGGACTATACAGCAGAAAGTGTTGAGGCTGCACGCTCTGTTCTTATAGAGCTTGTGCATCTTCTCGGCGAGTACAAAGACGATATGGATCCTGATCGGCGGATGGATTCCAGAAGTCCTGCTGCCGCACCAAGGCGGACCTCATGTCGGAAGCATGGATGTGGACCTTGCCCTGAATCACAAGAAGATCCGCGATGAAGCGTACAAGATGATCCAGGACCTTCTTAAGAGCAGGAGATATCAGCAGGGAGAACAACCCTTCGTCTTTTTCAGGAATGTAAGAGTTGGCGCCCATGAAGTCAAGGTGCAGGTCGATTTCCCGGCCGGCGAGTATGAAGGCACTTCCGAGGGTCATCGTCATCAGAAGGTTCAGGGAGTGCAGGCCCGAAAGGTGAGAGGGTGCGATCTCGCCTTCGAGATGTCGAAAGAGATAAGGATCGAAGGAACACTTCCAAACTGCGCGCAACTGTGAGTCTGAGGAACTTTAAAGAGGAAACGAAGTGGAGCTGAACGGGATCGAACCGTCGACCTCTTGAATGCCATTCAAGCGCTCTCCCAACTGAGCTACAGCCCCTCACAGTGTTTTTTACCTTATCATTTGGGTCCTGTCAAAGTCAATATCGCGCGAGGTTTGGTCTCACCGGATTCTCCTTCCCCATTGGAAGGTTTTTGTTGCAGATTTGTGAACAAAGGAGCCGCTTATAGCAACAACGAAAATTTTCTCTTGACAAAGGATGCCTTTTTGGGGTATGTTTTTAGTTCAAGAGGGAGTGCTTCACTCCGCAAGTTCACCTCGAAGGGGGGTAGAGAATTGTATGCTTTAGGTGCCCATCTTTTAGTTGAATTGAAGGATTGCAATCCTGAAATACTCAAGAGTCTCGAAGAAGTCCGTGACGCACTGGTCTCTGCAGCAAGAGAAGCAAAGGCCACCATTGTAGATATCTCCTTCCATGAATTCAGTCCCTTCGGAATCAGCGGCATGGTCGTTATCGCGGAGTCCCATCTCTCTATTCACACGTGGCCGGAATACGGCTATGCGGCAGTTGACATTTTTACCTGCGGCGAGGTGATCAGGCCGGAGGTGGCTGCTGCCTATCTCATCGAACGTTTTGAGAGCAAAAGTCCATCGATCGTGGAGATGAAACGGGGGATCCTGTCACACGAGAACATTAAACTGCCTCATAAGTGCTCAGAAAGCGAAATGCAGTCCGTTGCGTAGCCGTTAGTCTTTCTTGTCCGTGAGCGCAGCGATACCCGGGAGTTCTTTTCCTTCAAGGAGTTGAAGGGATGCGCCGCCGCCCGTCGATATAAAGGAAATGGAATCAGAGACGCCGGCCCTGTGTACTGCAAGGTCGGTATCTCCGCCGCCGACAATCGTCAGGGCATAGGCGTCTGCGACAGAATGTGCGACGGCATAGGTTCCTCTGGAGAAGGCGTCGATCTCAAAGACTCCCATAGGGCCGTTCCAGATGATGGTCTTGGCATCCTGGATCGCCTCAGAGAAGAGCCGCACCGAAGCAGGGCCGATGTCGAGTGCCCGCCAACCCTTCGGTATCTCCTGGGTCGTTACGATCTTCGTCTCTGCTCCGGGCTCCATGCTCTGGGCAACAACACAGTCTACGGGGAGATAGAATCTGACGTTGTTCTTTATGAGTTTCTCACGGAGATTGTTCGCAAAACCGAGCATCTCGGCCTCAACGAGGGAATCGCCGATCTCATATCCCATAGCCTTAATAAAGGTGAAAGCCATGCCGCCTCCGACAATGACCTTATCCACCTTGTCGACGAGGTTCTCGAGAACGCCGATCTTCCCCGAAACCTTGGCGCCGCCGAGGATCGAGACAAAGGGCCTGATCGGATTTATCACAACACCCTTGAGATACTCGATCTCCTTCTTCAGGAGGAACCCGGCGGCAGAGGGAAGGAACTTTGTGATGCCTGCTGTTGAGGCATGGGACCGGTGCGCGGCACCAAAGGCGTCATTGACGTAGCAGTCTGCGAGCTTTGCCAGGGATTTTGCAAATTCCTCGTCGTTCTTCTCTTCACCGGGATAGAACCTCAGATTCTCGAGGACAAGAACGTCACCGTCCTTCATCTTCGCTATGGTATTCTCCACTTTCTGTCCGATGCAATCTTCAGCAAAGATGACTTCCTTGTCAAGAAGCCTCTGGAGCCTCTTGGCAACGGGAGAGAGGCTGAATCTTGGGTCAGGCTTTCCCTTCGGCCTCCCCAGGTGAGAGGCAAGAACGACCTTTGCCCCCTCATCGATGGCATAATTTATTGTCGGGAGCGTGGAGCGGATCCGTCGGTCGTCCGTTATCTTAAGGTTCTCATCTATCGGCACATTGAAGTCGGCTCGGATAAAGACCCTCTTGCCTCTGATCTCAAGGTCTTCTATCGTGAGTTTTGACAGAATATCAGAAGACGGTACTGGATTTCCGTTTTTCCTGACCATGAATCACCTCACTTTGTGAGATAGAGGACGAGGTCCCTGAGACGGCTGCTGTACCCCCATTCATTGTCGTACCAGGAGATGATCTTTACCAGCCGGCCTTCCATAACCTTTGTCAGGGTCGAATCGAAGATAGAGGAATGGGGGTTCCCGTTGAAGTCAACAGAGACCAGGGGGACATCCATATACTGGAGAATACCCTTCATGGTTCCGTCAGCCCATTTCTTCATCGCCCCGTTCACCTCATCGGCTGTCACCTCTTTTTTCAGCTCTGCCACGAGATCAACGACAGAGACGTTCGGTGTTGTGACCCTGATCGCAAAACCGTCAAGCTTGCCTTTCAGGTCGGGAAGAACGAGGCCGATCGCCTTTGCCGCACCTGTCGTCGAAGGGATCATCGAAAGGGCGGCAGCGCGGGCCCTCCTCAGGTCTTTATGGGGGAGGTCAAGGATCCTCTGATCATTCGTATAGGAGTGGACCGTTGTCATCAGGCCGCGGACGATGCCGAATTCTTTATGGAGGACCTTTGCAACGGGGGCGAGACAGTTTGTTGTGCAGGACGCGTTTGAGATGATCCTGTGTCTTGAGGGGTCAAGCATCTCTTCATTGACCCCGAGGCAGACGGTTATGTCGGGTTCTTTTGCAGGGGCAGATATGAGTACCCATTTCGCCCCTGCATCGATATGTTTTGAAGCCTTTTCCCTGTCGGTAAAGAGTCCTGTCGATTCGATGACGACATCGACTCCGAGGGCTTTCCAGGGAAGGTTGTCGGGAGACCTTTCAGCAGATACCTTGATCTCTTTCCCGTCCACAAAAATGTTGCTGCCCGCTGCCTTTACGTCCGCACCGAATATGCCGTGCACGGAATCGTACTTGAGGAGATGTGCCAATGTGGGGGCATCGGTGAGGTCATTGATCGCAATAATCTCAAATTCCTTGATCCCCTTACTCGCCCTCAGAAAATTCCTGCCGATCCTTCCAAAACCGTTGATAGCCACTCTGACAGCCATGCCGACCTCCTTATATCGAGTTTGTTAAACTGTTGATAACAAAACCGGTCATCACCTTGGGATAGAAATACGTTGACTTGGGAGGCATCCTTGTAACGGAAAGGGCCACCCTCTCCACATCCTCCACCCGTGTCGGGTTCACAAAGAAGACGGCGTCATAGTCACCGCTTCTGACTCTTCTCCTGGCCTCTGAAGCATCCATCTCATAAAGGATGGCAGAAACTGTCAGAAGCTCTTTCAGGATCAGCTCATGGAGTATGGTAACGTCCAGCCCCTTTAAGGCAGGCGGAATGCCTTTCAACTCCCCGCCCGTGTACCTCAGAAGGTACTGGCTCGAGTCTCCCTTCCGGCAAAAGCCAAAGACCTGCGTTCGGCCCCCTATGAGCACCGTGATATCATCGTCTGCAGGTACGCTCTCTATCTCGAAACGTCTTGAGAGTATTTCGAGGGCGTTGTCTTCATTATATCGCACGATTCTGTGGGTTGGAAGTATGGTCAATCCGCCGTCTGCTATGTTTGCCAGAAACATAAGGACGTAATCGCGGGGTTCAGAGGACGCTGTCCTCCCCTTCAACCGCTGATATTCCAGTGCAGTCTCATACCTGTGGTGACCGTCAGCAATAACAATGGACTTGCCGGCGAGGTCGGATCGGATGATCCCTATGTCTTCACCGTTATCAATAATCCAGAGCCTATGGGAGGCGCCTTGGATATCCAAGGCATGCAGGTAAGGTTCCCTTCTCGCAACACGTTCGATTACACCTGACGCCATTCTGGCGGGACTGTTGTAAAGCGAAAAGATGGGGCTCGTGTTTGCTTCACAGGCAGCCATGAGATTGAAGCGGTCGATCTTGGGTTTCGAATGCGTCTCTTCATGGGGATAGACACCCTTGCCGAGTTCTTCGAGTCTCACGAGACCGAAGAGACCGCAGGTCCTCCTCAGTCCCTCAGGTGCCTGATAGGACATTTCATAGGCATAGAAACAGGGTCTCTCCGATCTTACCAAGATGCCCTCGCTCAGCCACTCCTTGAGAAAAGATGCCGCCCTCAGGTATTTGTTCTCACCTTCGTGATCTCCGCTTGCTTCAGCGCCGGCGTCTATTCTGACGATATTATAGGGGCTCTTTTGGTAAAGGAGCTCGCGCAGTTCGGGGGTGATGATGTCATAGGGCGGTGCAACCACATCGTCTCCTGACACCCTCGATGCATTATACAGGATTCCTGTGAATGGGATGACTTCAGTCATAAACGCTATACCCAAAGAAAGGATTGATTATCATAGCATTCCTAGGGGCTTAATTTCAAACGGATTTCGGTTGTGTGGTATTATGATAATGTCATGAATTTCGGGATCCTCAGGGAAGAAGGCTTCGCCCGTACGGGCATCCTCGAACTCCGAAGGGGCAGTGTCCATACGCCGGCATTCATGCCGGTGGGTACAAACGCTACCATCAAGGGGATGTCTCCCGATGAGATGAAGGACATAGGCGCTGAGATCATCCTCGGCAACACCTATCACCTCTATCTGAGGCCCGGGCACGAGGTGATCAGGTTCATTGGGGGGCTTCACAGGTTTATGAACTGGGACAGGCCGATCCTCACTGACAGCGGAGGGTTCCAGGTCTACAGTCTTTCAGCTCTCAGAACGATCGAGGAGAAGGGGGTGCTCTTCCGATCCCACGTCGACGGTTCTCTCCATTGTATTGGCCCGGCTGAGGCCATGGAGATCCAGGGGGCTTTAGGCTCGGACATCGCCATGGCCTTTGACGAGTGTACACCATATCCGGCCACCTATGAATATGCCCTCACCTCTCTGAAGCTTACCACGGCATGGGCAAGAAGATGCAAGGAACTCCGGAAGAGCGGACAGGCTCTGTTCGGAATCGTCCAGGGATCAATGTTCAGAGAACTCCGGAAGCAGAGCGTCGAGGAACTGAGGGCGATAGGTTTCGACGGGTATGCCGTTGGAGGACTGAGCGTGGGAGAACCAAAGGAGATTATGCATGAGATGGTGGCGTATATCGGCCCGCTCCTTCCCCGGGAGTGTCCGCGCTATTTGATGGGCATCGGAGACCTTGAAGATGTCCTCGTAGCTGTGGAATCAGGCTTCGATATGTTCGACTGTGTGATGCCGACAAGGAACGCACGGAACGGGACGCTCTTTACCAGCACGGGAAGAATGAGTATCAAGCGGACGGAATATCGGATGGATGAAAGACCCCTCGATCCGGAATGCGACTGCTATACCTGCAGGAACTATACGAGGGCTTACCTGAGGCATCTCTTTCTTACGAGAGAGATCCTCTCGATGCGGCTCAATACCATGCACAACCTTTACTTCTACCTGAAGTTTTTTGAGAGGATGAGGGAAGCGATCAGCAAGGGGACCTTCCGTGACTTTAAGAGAAGCTGTGAGGGGATGCTGGGGACAGCGACTGTGAAGTAGGAAGGGACTCTTGGGCTGCCCATGGCATTCCCTGCTCCGTCCGGCGGCAAAAATACTCTGATGGGTCAGGAGAGAGACGAATAGTCCATTTCTGCCATCGTGCGCAAGACCATATGGGCGCCGGTCTCAGCGAGTTCCTCATACGTGTATGGTCCCGTTGCGACGGCGACTGAGCGAGCCCCGTGAATCTTTGCGCACTCCACATCCCGGGGCGTATCGCCGATGACAACACAATCGCCGTATGCAATCCTTTTCCCGGAGAACTTTCCAAACCTCTCGGCCGCAATGGGCAGGAGTCTGTTCCGGTCTTCGTCGTCATCGCCGAAGGCGCCCAGGGGGAAGTAACTGTTGAGGCCGAAGGGCTCAAGCTTGATCCGTGCGCCCCGTTCAATATTGCCGGTGAGGAGGCCGAGCTGAACGTCCATCGTGCTGAAGGCATCGAGCGCCTCGGCGATCCCGGGCTTTACGTGCCTGCCGGAGTTCACCATCTGAATCCTGAGGTGTCTGACATAGCTGTCGCAGAGGAGCCCGATGTTCCCGTTCGCTGAATTCATGCCGTGTTTGGCAAGCCCTTCCTTGAGTATCTGGATGTCGGTCTTGCCTGCCATACTGATCCCTTTGAATGCCTCGCGGATGGCGAAGATTTCTTCGAAGGCGAGATTCAATGACCGTGTCCCTGCTCCTCCTGAGTCGAGGAGGGTTCCGTCTATGTCAAAGAGTATGAGTTTCATGTGGCATGCTTCTCCTGCACTCCTGCACACCCATTATACCCTATCGTGCGTGGGCCCTTCAATGAACGATGACACCGCTTCGGGCGCAATGGTTAACGACGCGTTCACACGGAACAGAGGCGCGGGAGAGCTTCACCGTGGACGAGGGAATGCCGTTCATGAGTCGGTAACGAAGGAAAGAGTTCCAATTCTGGAACAGTCGTTCCTTTTTTAGCATCGTTCACAAAAATGCACTTTTTGTTCATAATTGTTATTTTTTTGTTGACAAACAGAAATTTTTCGTATAACGTATGGTAAGGAGTGAGAATGTTAAAAAGTCTATTTTCGTCATCAATACGAGCAGATGTCCTCTCCCTGCTCCTCAACAGTCCCGACGAACAGTTCTACGTCCGTGAAATAGCAAAGCTCCTTAGAAAGAACCCCTCCGGCGTCAAGCGGGAACTCGACAACCTCGAAAAGATGGGCATCGTCAACAGCGAAAAAGTTGCCAACCTCAAGTATTTTCAAGCCGACAAAGATTCACCCCTCTACTCGGAACTCAAGAATCTCATCGCCAAGTCACTCGGACTGCCGGGAGCCATAAAGGCTCTCCTCAGGGCTGCAGGTGCAAAGGCCGCTTTTATTCATGGTCCCTATGCAGAAGGCGAGGTCGTCAACAGCGTCGATTTGGTGGTCATCGGTGCTACGCCAACGGTACTCAAAGGCCTCAAGGACCTGGAAAAAAAGTTTGGACATAAAATAAACTGCACATTAATAGATGAGACGGAGTATAAGACGAAGAGAAAGAAGAGAGACGCAGGGATAAAGCGGCTCCTTTCGGGGAAACGGATTTCCCTTATCGGAAGGGTATAGCTTATATCCTAAGAACTCCCCGGATGTCCGGGGACAGAAAGGGGGTGAACTGAATGGCAACAAAGAAGGCAGCAGCAAAAAAACCGGCAGCGAAGAAGCCGGCAGCGAAGAAGACCGCAAAGAAAAAATAAGTTACGTTGTGGGGAACTCTTGGCTGGAGAAGAAATTCTCCAGCCCTTTTTTTTGTTTGCGGTCTTCAGTAGATATGAAACTCTATTTTGATGAAAAATTCAAGCTAATTTTGTAACCCTTGGGATTAAAAACGTTTTTTATAGGTAGGAGAGGGCCTGAGGATACTCGGTTTCGGACACGACAGGCTCCGAGACGATCTCCCAGCATTCAGGGCATGTGAGCAGTTTCTTCATAAATTTGAGGTTGTTCGAATGGCCTGACTTGTTTGCCACGATATGGCCGTAAATGGGGAATCCGATGAGGGAAAAATCACCGATTAAATCGAGGACCTTGTGCCTCACAAATTCATCTTTAAACCTCAACCCTGACGAGTTTATTACGCCTTTGTCAGTCAGAATAATGGCATTATTCAGGGAGCCACCTTTTGCGAGGCCCTGTGCCATCATGTATTCGACGTCCTTGAGAAACCCGAAGGTCCGTGCCGGAGCTATCTCCTTGATAAAGGTCTCTTCATTGAGATCAAGGCTTATATTTTGCTCACCAAGCAGATGGTGATTGAAATGGATCCGGTACGTTATCTTTCTCCCGTCGTAAGGGAAGATGGCAACCTCGGAATGACTCTCACTCATGCTGATGGGCTTGGTGATCCTCATGTACGGTCTTTTCTTTCCCTGTTTTGCTATGCCGGCCTTCAGAAGTATGCTTACGAGTTCTGTTGAACTCCCGTCAAGGATCGGTATCTCTGGCCCGTCAGCTTCTATAATGACGTTATCCAGCCCCAGTCCGACGAGTACGGCAAGGATATGTTCAACGGTCCTGATCTTGACGGTTCCGTTCCCGAGGGTTGTCGCAAAAGCCGTGTCAGTCACCGCTCCGATATGGGCACGTATGACCATTGGTCTATCGGTCCGGTGAAAGATGATACCTGTATCGCGGGGTGCCGGTCTGACCGTCACCGATGACAGCCTTCCGGTGTGCAGACCGATTCCGCTGAACGTAATTTCCTGTTTGAGGGTTCTTTGCAAGCGCATGTTTTTCGTAAGAAAGCAAGGTTGATGCCAGAGAAAATTATCTCTTTTCAGGTCACCGATCACGCCCCTCTTGACTCGTGAAAGAAGGATCCGCAAAAATGCTCAATGAATAATATCATTATAAATAAAGAACTTATTTCTCCCGTCGCCAAGATCGCCCCATGGCGCGAGATGGAGAGATCCCGGTCGTTCTCTCTCCTAATATGGTGGAGAAATATCTGCAAGTGTGTCTTTATTGCTACAGGTCAACTGCCCCACCAACTACCATCTCAGCCACCCTGAGAGTCGGCATTGCATCTGAGACGGGCACTCCCTGTGAGTCCTTCCCGCATGTGCCGATCGAGAAGCCAAGGTCTGATGCCACCATATCGATGGATCTGAGGACATCCGGGCCGTTTCCTGTAAGGGTCGCTCCACGCACCGCGTCCCCGATCTGCCCGTTTTCGATAAGATAGCCTTCCTGGACAGCGAAAACAAAGTCGCCTGTTACCGTGTTGACCTGTCCGCCCCCCATCTTCCTGACAAAAAGGCCCCTTTGAGTCGATCCTGTGACCTCATCCGGAGAGGAGTCTCCCGGCGCAATAAACGTGTTCGTCATCCGCGGTATGGGGCGGTGATGATAGGATTCCCTGCGGCCGTTGCCGGTAGGTCTGACGCCATCACGCATGGCGGTCAACCTGTCAAAGAGGTAGCCGACAAGGACACCTCTGTCGACAAGGGTTGTCCTGCCGGATGGAATCCCTTCATCATCAAAGCGAAATGAGCCTCTCTTTCCCGGCAGCGTTGAATCGTCCAGAACGGTTACTAGCTTTGATGCCACCTCACTTCCCATCTTGTGAGAGTAGACAGATAACCCCTGCTGCGCCAGGTCCGCCTCGAGACCATGACCGATGGCTTCATGAATCATGGTCCCGCCTGCCTCCGAGGATATGACGATCGGCATCCTCCCGCCCGGCGCCTTCCGGGACGTCAGCATAAGAATGGCTCTTCTTGCAGCCCTGAGGGACAGAGCATCCAGAGATACAGAGTCAAACAGCTCGAATCCCACGCTCCCACCCTCGGCTTCATATCCTGTCTGAACTAATCTGCCGTCCGTTGTGATAACATGAACTGCCGAAACCGTGTGAATACGCTCGTCTTCAGCTATGACATTGTCGGAGGTTGCTATCTGGACGCTCTGGGCTGAGTCACGGTACGTTACCGTCACCTGTTTAATGCGGTTGTCGAAGGAACGGGCGGTACGGTCGGCGGACTTCACGAGTTGAATCTTTTTTTCTGTCGGGACATTGTCAGGGAGCATCGCTATGGCAAAATCGATCTTCGGTCTTTCCCTTTTCAGATCGAGATGGATATTCGTTGCTGTTCCTAATGAAAAGGTCTTGCTCAGCGCAGCGGCAAGGTCAACAAGGGCGATCCTCGAGAAATCGTTGCTGAACCCGTATGCTGTCCTGCCTCTGGAAATCAGTCTTATTCCGACGCCGCAGTCAATCCCTGAAAAAACCTTTTCGATTCTGCCGTCCTCAAGGTGAAGAGACGTCAGCCTCTTCTGCTCCACGAAAATGTCCGCATATTCACCTCCGTGGATCAGAACCTTCTTCAAAACATCAGATAATAGTGCAGGGTCTACCATAATGGGCATACTCTCGATGCTGGACTTCTCGAAACGTTGTATTATAGCATGGATAAAGAGCTGGGGCGTAGAGCGAGGGGCAGGATAACACAAAGATCAATATCCCTCTGCCCTTCATGTTGCCACGTTATTCGTAGGGAGGATTTATGCCGAAGATCGGAATTATTGGCGGAAGCGGACTCTATGGGATCGAAGGCGTCGAAGTCAAAGAGATGAAAAGAGTGACGACGCCCTTTGGAGAATGTTCCGATGATTTCAAGATATGCGAATTCCACGGTATCGAATTTGCGTTTCTTTCGAGGCATGGAAGTCCTCACCGCATTGCTCCTCACCGGATAAATTATCGTGCAAATATGTGGGGCTTCAGGGAGATGGGGGCCGAGAGGATCGTTGCGGTCAACGCTGTCGGCGGAATAAACAGGGATGCGGCGCCCGGCGATATCATGATTCCCGATCAAATTATTGACATGACCGAGGGGAGGCAAAGCACATTCTATGAGGAAGATGAGGTGGTCCACGTCGATTTCACCTTTCCCTTTTGCCCGGAATTAAGGGGTCTCCTCACGAAAGCGGGGAAGACTGTTGGTCTCGATCTCAAAGAAACAGGAACGTACGTCTGCACCAATGGGCCAAGGCTCGAGACAAAGGCAGAGATATCGTCATTCCAAAGGATGGGGGGAGATATGGTAGGGATGACCGCCATGCCGGAGGCATGCCTTGCAAGGGAGCTGGAAGTCTGCTTTGCAGGGATCGCGGTCATCACGAACTACGCAGCAGGAATATCGGAGAGACCCCTGACGGTCACCGAAGTCGTAGAAACCATGAAGACCTCCATGGTGCGTATCAAGGATCTCCTGAAGGAGACCCTGAAAATCATCCCTGAAGAAAGAGGGTGTGAATGCCGGCATGCGCTCAGGGATGCACGGTTATAGTGGAGAGCATCGCCCGCATCAGGCAGGGTAGGTATAGCCCTCTACGCTGTGCGCTTCGGTCCAGTTACACTACACCATCCGTAGCATACCGACGGGGTTCCGGGCAAGTCGATGGTAGCCTTTCCCCTGGGCTATGATGTCCAAGGGCAGGCTTACGAGGTCCGCAAGCTCGGGAGTGAGACTGTCGTTATCCAGGATTGCCTGATTTACGGTCTTCACATAGGAACCACACCGGTCACAAGCGTCGATCCTGAACCCATTCTCTTCTTCAGCGGTAAAGATCTTTATCAGTGAGCTGTCATCGGTGGAGCAGAGAGGGCAGCCTATCCGCCGGTAGGTCCCTATCGTAAGACAGTATGAGCAACAAAGGTCTCTCTTGCCCTCGTGATCAATTGCTGCAAAGGACGCTTTTGCTCTACAGAGCGGACACCGTCCCTTCTCCCAAAAAACATTATCAAGGTTGTGCAATTCCCTCAAGCGGCTGAAGTAAGGTTTACCCAGGAGATAGAGAACCACTCCAAGCTCGTCTTCGTGATAGGGTAGAGAAGAGACAGCCAGTTCATTCCTCGGAAGCCTCGTGAAGTCGATCTGCCCGGACTTCAATGCCTCCTTCAGGGGGAAAAGGGTTTCCTCTGCCAAGTCAAAAACCGATAGGAAGGTTTCAAAAATCGGATCAATCAGGAGAGAGGGATAAGCCACATCGTCAAAGGGAATTCCCCTGGCAAGGGCAGATACCCTTGAAACAAAGGCTGTCGCCTTCTCATAGAGCCTGAGAATATCCTTCAGATGGGGTTTTTCGATAGCGATTCCTTCGATATCCATCGGGAACTCAGGGGATCTCAGGATACCTGATGACGATCGGTTCCCCGCTCAGGGCTTCCATCAGGAACGTCCGCAGGGACCTCTTCTCATCACTGCTCAGCCCCAGGGGCTTTAAACTCTTGTTGCCCGGACCGCCGCCTCTGTCAAAGAATTCTATCACCTCATCGATGGTCTTGAAGATACCGTTATGCATGTAAGGTGCCGTTCTCGCAATCTCTCTCAACGTCGGCGTCTTGAAGGCCTTCCAGTCTTTCTTATCTTTTGTGATCAAGTATCTTCCAGGGTCCTCATTCAGATTTTTATAGCCTTCATAATGATAGATCTTGGCAACGAATCTTCTCGTCGCGATGACCCTTGGATCATTTTGATATGCGGCATTTTCAGGAACGTGGAGTGCATAGAATTTGTCGTCAGCGAGATTGACGCCGTAATGGCATTCAGAGCATTTCCCTTTCCCTGTGAATATCTCGAACCCTTTTTTCGCATCAGGTGACAGCGCATCCTTATCCCCTTTCAGATAGTTGTCCAGAGGCGCATGGACAGAAATCAAAGTCCGCTCGAAGGCAGCGATGGCCATGGCAATTCTTTCCCTTGTCACATCACCGCCAAAGACATCCATAAACGCTTTATTATACTCGGGAACGACTCGTATCTTTTCCTCAAGATAATCGAGATTCAGATTCATCTCGAATGAGGACATCATCGGAAATAGCGCCTGCTCTTCCAGAGTCTCCGCCCTCCCGTCATGGAAGAGGTATTTCTGGAAAGCCACATTGATCAGTGTCGGGGAGTTTCGCCAATTCTTCGTCGTAGGGTAACTCAGGGAAATATCAAGGCCGTCGGAAAATGCCTGCTCCGGATCGTGACAGGTCACACAGCTCATCGTGCCATCGCCGGAAAGACGCCTGTCAAAAAAGAGCGTCTTCCCGAGTTCGATCTTTTCGGGAGTCTGGCGGTTTATCTCGGGTACCGGAACAGACGTGAATGGCTCAAGGTGACCGGCCCATGCAGGACCTGAGAAAGAGGAGAGGAAGAGGACGCAAGAGAGAAGGAAAGACCCGAAAGAGAGGAATCTATTTCTTAGCATTCTTGAGCTCCTCGTCGACAATGTTCTTGATATATTCGTAAGGTCTGTTCCCTACCACCTTCCTACCATTGATGAAGAAGGTCGGAGTGTTGTAAAGGTCGAGATCGACAGCAAGCTTCTTGTCCCTCTCAATGAGCGCTGAATGTTTCACGGTATCGAGGGCTTCGGTAAACCTATTGATGTCGAGACCTAGCTCCTTCGCATACTGGATCAGACTTGCGCGATCCAGTCGAGGAGACTTCTTAAGGAGGAGGTCGTGCATCTCCCAGTATTTGTTCTGGTCTCCGGCTGCGAGAGAGGCCTCGGCAGCGATATGAGAAAAGTCGCGGTATTTGTACGGATAGTTCTTGATCACAAGGCGGATCTTTCCCTTATACACAGACAGTATCTTCTTCACGGTCGGACCGGCCGCAACACAGTGGGGTCATTGGAAATCGAGAAACTCGATGATCGTGACTGGCGCATCAGCAGGCCCCAGGACCGGCGAATCCCCGATAGGAACGTCATACCGCTTATCCTCGGCAAAAGAGATGGATGCTGTGAAGAACAGGATTGCAAAGATGAACAGCTTTCTCATAGCTATTTCCTTTTCGGGGTGATGATCCCCCGTGTCACTCCGGTTTCGTGTGACACGGGGGATCCTTAGAAATTACTCAAGAGCCTTTTCCATATGCAGAGGAGCAAATAAGCTCAAGCTTTATGTTCTTTCTCCACTTCAGATATCCACTTTGGAGATACCTTCTTCGCCCACCAATAGGGAGCCGTTCCATAGATCATGAGCCTGAATGTCCCGGGGTTAGCGAGGGAGCCCAGATACATATGGGCGGGGACCAAAATCATCAACATGACAAAGCTAATATTGTGGATTAGATGAGAATACATTACGTATATCTTGTTGTCAGCCATAAGCCAGAGGACCAAACCGGATCCAACAATACCGGCACCAAAAACGACCAGGCCAAGGAAATAGAACTTCTGACCGGTATTAACCTTCCCCATGGGCGGTACCGTTACTTTATGGGAGAGATAGCCTCCAAGTACCTTGATCCATCCGATGTCGTCAGCGTCAAAGGTGAGGGACTCTTTCAGGAATAAGAAGAGTGAGCAGAGGAGGGAGACCGAGAAGGCGATACCCAAGTAATTATGCCACATCCTCATGGACTCAAACCCGCCGAAAAAGGAACCGACAGACTCGATATGGAAAAGAAAACCAAATCCCTGAACAGCAAGGACGATGCAACTCAGGGCCAGAACCCAGTGGTCCAGAATCGCGAATGCGTTATATTTCTTTACCATCTTATCCATCTTTCCTCACCTCCTCTTCTTCTTTTATCTTATGGGGGCCAAAGGCAACATAGTGCACCAGCGATGCAGCCACGACGCCTCCCAGTCCTATAAATGACAGGGGTTTGAGCACTTTATGCCAGAAGACGACGGTCTCTGGTATCGCGGGTTTTTCATTCATGCCATAGAGTTTCGGTGCATCCTTGAATGCATAGAGAGCCCCGAGTCCGCCGAGGTCAGACTGTCCGTAGAGCTTTCCATAGCCCACTTTCCCGGCTGCAGCGATGAGCCCGTCCCTGTCTCCGTATTTCAGAGCACCCGTAGGACAGGTCTTTGTGCATGCAGGCTGAAGTCCGTTTGCGATCCTGTCGAAGCAGAGATGGCATTTCGAAATCTTGTCTTTCTCATCGTAACGTGGAACGTTAAAGGGACATCCGACCGCACAGAGTTTGCATCCGATGCATTTGTCTTTATTGGTCCCGACAGCGCCTTCCTTTGTCCTGTACAGTGCTCCGGGGGCAGGACAGATCTTCATGCAGCCTGCGTCATCACAGTGCATGCAGCGCTGGTTCAGAAAAAGCCACCGCGTTGCGTCTTTTTCGGAGGGCACCTCAAGATAGTGGATCCTGTTATAGAGATGGGGAGTGAGATCGGGTGGATTTTCGAAGCCTCCCCTGTTGATGGTCTTGTCCCCGGGAAGCTGGTTCCACGACTTGCAGGCAACCTGACAGGCCCTGCACCCTATGCACAATTCCGGAGAAACGAGTATTCCCATTCTCGCCATGATAGCACCCCCTATGCCTTCTCGACATTGGCCATAAAGGCCTTTGATTCCGGTATCGAGGTATTCGGGTCTCCAATAAACGGCGTGAGGATGTTCGCGCTGTCGCCGCCGCTTCCGTCCTCAGGGTATTGCCACCCAAAATGCCATGGCATACCGATCTGATGGACCGTCTGATTCATCACCTTAAACGGTTTTAACCTGTCGGTCACCACGGCCACTGCTGTCAACATGCCGCGGCCCGAGGAGACCTTCACCTTATCGCCGTTCTTAATGCCCTTTTCCGCAGCGAGCTCCTTGCTCATCTCGACAAACATCTGGGGCTGCATTTCAAGCAACCACGGTGTATGTCGTGTCATAACGCCTGTCTGCCAGTGCTCCGTGACCCTGTAGGTCGTCGCAACGTACGGATAGCGAATATCGCATGAGAAATGAGAGATATCCTGCATGATCTTCGAAACCGTCGGATTTATTCTCTGCTTCTTTGACATGAGGTTTTCCTGGACAGGGCATTCCAGCGGCTCATAGTGCTCAGGGAAGGGCCCATCGGCAAGCCCCGGTCCAAAAATAGAAGCCACTCCGTCGGGCTTCATGATGAAGGGCAGTTTGCCTCCCTTCTCATCAGACAATGGAGGCGCAGGACCATCCGGTACGTCCCCCTCCCATATACCCGGCTTTCCGGTCGCGGGGTTTTCCTTTGTCGGGTTCCATTTTATCACTGCGCGTTTGGGGTCCCATGGATTACCCTTGAGATCAACGGATGCCCTGTTGTAAATTATTCTTCTGTTGAGGGGCCATGCCCATGCCCAGTTCGGATAGAGGCCGAGACCCGTCGGATCCTCCTTTCCTCTCCTGGCCATCATGTTGATGATCTTGTCGTCCTTCTGGGTGTAGCTGCCGCAGTAGAGCCAGTTTCCGGAAGACGTCGTTCCATCAGCCTGGAGGCTGACGAAATTCGTGACGAGCTGTCCTTTCTTCCCCAATAACTTGGGAGGCTCAACCTTCTTGTCGTATACATCCTCAAGATAATACCCGTTGATCTCTTTTGCCACATCGTGGATGTTGAGGTGTTTTATCTTGCCGTCCTTGTCCTTTTCTCCGTAGTTCCACGTCAGATTCAGGATCGGCGCCGGAAATTTGCCCCCCTCCTTCTGGTAGAGTTTCTTTACCCTGTAATAGAGTTCATTCATGATTTCCGCATCAGGCATGGATTGGCCGACTGGGTCAACTGCCTTGTACCTCCACTGGGCAAGACGGCTGGAATTGGACAGGCTGCCTTCCTTCTCTATCGAGGAACAGGCAGGGAGAAGAAATACTTCCGTCTGGACATTTTCAGGTTTCATGTCCGGCCCTCTCCAGAAAGAAGCGGTCTCGTTGTCGTAGAGATTCACGTTGACCATCCACTTCAGCTTCCCCATAACCTGTCTGACCTTGGCGGCCGCAGCTGATGAACAGGCCGGATTCTGGCCCCACGCGAAGAACCCTTCAAATTTTCCCATTCCCATGTTCCAGAAGAGATGGAGCCACGAGGCCTGCATGCCCTCGTCGAGTTTTGGAAGCCAGACATAGCCGAAATCATTATCCTTGGTCGCCTTGTCTCCATAGATCGCCTTGAGGTAACTGGTGATGTACTTGTTCCGGTTTCCCCACCAGTTCACACTCTTCGGCTCCTTTGTCTTCGGTGTGTATTTTTCGATGTACGCAGTCAAATCCACCAGTGAGGCTGTGGGCGTGGGATTGTACCCTGTGAGATTATTGAAGAGGAGGCCGTAGTCCGTCCCTCCCTGGACATTTGACTCACCCCTTAGTGCATTGATTCCGCCCCCTGCGATGCCCATATTGCCGAGGAGGAGCTGGACAATCGAGAAAGCCCTGATGTTCTGGACGCCGACGGTATGCTGGGTCCATCCCATGGCATAGCACTCTGTTCCGGCCCTGTCAGGTCTCCCTGTCGAAGCGTAGGTCTTGTACACCTCTACGAGTTTTTCCTTCGGGGTCCCCGTAATATTGGAGACGACGTCGGGAGTGTACCGGGAGACATGTTTCCTGAGGAGTTGATAGACGCAACGGGGGTCTTTCAACGACATGTCCCTTTTCGGGAGCCCCTTCTCGTCCATCTGGAAGGACCACGTCTTCTTGTCGTACTTCGCCGTCTTCTCATCATACCCTGAGAAGACACCATCGAGTTCTCCCGGCATCTTGAAGTCAGGGTTCACGAGAAAGGACGCATTGGTATAGTTGACAACATAGTCACTGAAAATGAGGTCGTTGTCAATAATGTACTTGATCATCCCGTTGATGAAGGCGATGTCGGTACCGGAACGGAGCGGTGCATAGATGTCGGCCTTCGCGGCTGTCTGCGTGAAACGGGGATCAACGACGATGAGCTTTGCGCCTCTCTCCCTTGCCCTCAAGATCCACTTCATGGAGACGGGGTGGTTTGAGGCGGGGTTCCCGCCCATAACAAGGATTACGTCCGCATTCTTGAGATCAACCCAGTGGTTTGTCATGGCGCCGCGACCGAACGACTCTCCCAGAGCCGCTACCGTCGGCGAGTGTCATATTCGGGCCTGATGTTCTATCCAGACAAGACCCCAGGAACGCATGAGCTTCTGGAGGAGGTAACATTCCTCGTTGTCAAGGGCAGCACTGCCGACATGGGCAATGCCGTCTGTCCTGTTTACGATAAACTCCTTCTCGACCGTGGTCTCAACCTCGACCGGTAGGCCTGCCGTGTCCAAAGAGAGCTGGCCCCTCTTTTCTTTCACTTTCGATATGGCCTTTTCCTTAAACGTCCTGTCCCTCGTATCTTTGATCTTTCGTGCGATCTGATCAAGGGCCCAGTCCCATTCCACCTCTTTCCATTCCGTCGCACCGGCTGCCCGGTACTTCGGCTTTGTCAGTCTCAGGGGATTGTTTACCATCTCATACACGGAACCTCCCTTGGGACAGAGCGTGCCCTCGCTGATCGGGTGCTCAGGATCACCCTCGGTATTGATGACCTTCCCATCCTTTACGTGCACGAGAATGCCGCAGCCCACCGAGCAATAGGGACATACCGTCGTCGTTTCCTTTGCGTCCTTTATCCTGAGCCCCTGGGCATACGCCCTGACCGGATCAAGGTTAATCCCGAGCGTGCTGAGTGCGAGAGTTCCACCTGATACCTTCAGAAAATTTCGGCGAGATACATTCATGTTGCCCTCCTCTGAACTTATCGCTTAGCCTTGGGAATGGCGAGACTTACAGCCTTCCTCCTCATTATTCGGAGATTCCCCGATACGCATCCTGAAATGCTTGACTTCTTAATTCATATACGCGGGACTCTTAAGAAGAGTATAGGTCTATGAGAACGCTCTGTCAAGCCTTCTCTTCCTTGGCTGCTTCCCTCTCTGCGATGATCTTTTGGGCAAGATGGCCCGGCATCTCATCATAGTGGGAAAACTCCATGGAATAGAGGCCTCGGCCGGACGTTATGCTCTGGAGCTGATTGGCATATGTCAGCATCTCCGACATGGGAACAAGGCCGTTGATCTTCTGATTCCCTCCTGCCTGGGGTTCGACTCCCTGGACCTTACCCCTCTTGGAGTTCAGATCGCCGATAACAGCGCCGAGACTCTCATCAGGGACGGTGACTTCAATCTTCATGACGGGTTCAAGAAGCACCGGCTTCGCATCCATGAAGGCCTTCTTCAGGGCCATGGATCCGGCTATCTTGAAGGCCATTTCGGAAGAATCCACGGAATGATAGGAGCCGTCATAGAGAGTTGCCCGCATATCGATCACCGGGTAGCCGGCGACGATACCCTCCTTCATGGTTTCTACGATTCCCTTTTCTACGGCCGGCCGGTATTGCTGAGGTATCACTCCGCCGACGATCTTGTCAATAAACTCATATCCGGTGCCCCTTGGCAAAGGCTCTATCTCGATCCAGCAGTCTCCGTACTGCCCGCGTCCGCCTGACTGTTTCTTATATCTCCCCTGGGCCTTGGCTGACGTCCTGATCGTTTCACGGTAGGGTATCTTGGGGGTCTTCATCACGACCTCCACCCCGAATTTCCTCTTGAGTCTTTCGAGGGTGACCTCAAGGTGGACCTGCCCCATGCCTGAAAGCAGCATCTCTTTGGTCTCCTCGTCGCGATGGAAACGGAGCGTCGGGTCTTCCTCAAGTATCCTGTGGATGCCCAAACTCACCTTGTCTTCGTCTCCCTTGCTCTTGGGAGCAATGGCATATGATATGATCGGTTCCGAGAATTTCACCTTCTCAAACGCGAAAGGATGGTACTCGTCCGACAACGTATCCCCGGTGTTTGTCTCCTTCAGTTTTGCAACGACGGCGATCTCTCCAGGGCCTACGGACTGCGCAGGCACCTGTTTTTTCCCCAGCAGGTAGAAGACCTGGCCCACGCGCTCCTTCGTCCCTGTTGTGGTATTCAAGACTGATGAGTCGGCCTTGAGGTGCCCTGAATACACCCTGAATATCGAAAGCTTGCCAGCAAAGGGATCGGCAATGGTTTTGAAGACGTATGCAGAGAAAGGTTCCTTTTCGTCGGGTTTTCTTTCAGCTTCCTTTCCGTCTTTCACGCTCCTGCCCCTGATCGGGGAGATCCTTGACATCTCAGCCGGTGAAGGGAGACAGAGGATTATCGCATCGAGGAGTTCCTTTGCGCCTATGGTTCTCGTTGCTGAACCGCAGGTGACGGGGATGAACCTCCGTGTGAGAGAGCCCTCCTTTATCCCTCGGATAATCTCCTCCCTGGTCAATTCTCCACCTTCAAGATACCGTTCGAGAAGGGCATCGTCCGATTCTGCGATCTTCTCTATGAGTCTCTTCCGGTATCCTTCGGCCTCCGGGAGAAGTTCGGAAGGGATTTCAGCGGATGACGGTTTTCCGTTCGTGAAAATTACCGCCTTCATATCGACGAGATCGATGATGCCTGAAAAGGTATTCCCCGAGCCTATCGGCATTTGCAGAGGGATGGCCTCGGTCTCGAAGGATTTTTCGAGCTCGGCTATGGCCCTCGAAAAGTTTGCATTCTCCTTGTCCATCTTATTCACGAATATCATTCTCGGGATCTCAAATTCGCAGGCGTATTTCCAGACCTTTTCCGTTTCAGCCTTTACGCCGGAAATAGCGCTGACAATAATGACGGCTCCATCCACTCCCCTCAAACAGCCTCTCGTGTCCTCGAGGAAATTGATAAAGCCGGGGGTATCGACAAGATTGATCCTGTGAGTGTTCCAGCTGCAGAAGGCGAGGGCAGAAGAGATGGTTATCTTCCTTGCTATCTCCTCGGGCTCAAAATCCGTAGTGGATGTGCCGCTATCCACTGAGCCCAGCCTGTCGACTGCTCCTGATGCAAAGAGCAACGCCTCCGTCAGCGAGGTCTTTCCTGCGCCTCCGTGAGCAATAATGGCCGCGTTACGAACCTTGTTCACATCAAAATGAGTCATACAAACCCCCTTATATGATGAGAAGTGTGAGCAGCAAGGAGCCAGCAGTTCGCAGGAATTGGTCTTTACTGCGTGCTGCCACCTACATTATTCCAGAATTTCCTCGACTACAGGCTTGTATTCCGTCTTCTTCTCGATTCTTCTGCTCCATAGCTTAACAAAAACAAAGGACAGTATGAAAGCTCCGAAGCCAAAAATCGCTGACAGTATATCAGGATCGGTATTCTTAAGGAAACTGCTCATGTATTCCTTGCCGAAGACTGCGCCAAGGATGAGGGAGAGGGCAGGCAGGCCGTATACGAGGAGTGAGCCCTTGAGGTAGGTATAAGGTTTCATGACAACCCTGACCTTCTGGCCTGTCGTTGCCTTTGCGGCGTTAACAGCCTCTATGAGTGCCTCTTCTTCCGCAAGCTTGCAGTCGGCCTGGCAATCATTGCAGGCAGATTTTCTTGCCACAGAGACCGTCGCAAAGATCCCGTTGATCTCTTTGATAATGCCGATTTCATCCATACGTTATAAGGAGATATGAAGGAGGAAGGGCGAAATAAGACGGATCGGAATGTTCCCGTCTTTATCCTTTATCTCACGATGTTATTCTCTGCGTCGAGACGGATAATCCTGGGCCCAAAGTCCTTCAGTTCGTTCGCTTCAAAATAGCTGTAGCAGAAGATGATCACCTTGTCACCTGCCACCCCTTTCCTCGCGGTAGGGCCGTTGAGACAGATTTCCCTGCTCCCTGCCTTGCCGGGAATTGCGTACGTCTCGAATCTCTCGCCATTGTTCAGGTTGCTCACCATTACCTGTTCATAGGGAAGGATGCCCGCCTCTTTCAGGAGGTCTTCATCAATGGTGATGCTTCCCTCGTAGGCCAGGTTCGACTCCGTGACGGTCGCCATATGTATTTTTGCTCTGAGGACACAGCGCAACACGGTATCACTCTATTCTATGATCTTCGGCACCCGGTAAAAGTTGCCTGACCTGTCTGGGGCGTTCGCGAGGGCATTGTCTACCGGAAGAGAAGGCCAGATCATATCTTCCCGCATGACGTTCTTCATTTCGATCACATGGGACGTCGGCTCAATGCCCGAGGTGTCGAGTTCATTGAGTTTCTCCACGTACTCGAGAATACTGCCGATCTGCTGAGAAAAGGTCTTCTCTTCATCTTCGGAAAGGGAAAGCCTTGCAAGGTGCGCTATATGTTCAACGGGTATCGGCATCTATATCTTTTCGAGGTTCGCAAATCTGAGTACGAGCTTCTTGATCCCTATCTGAGGGAAATTGACGGTAACCTTCTGTTCTTCTCCGTCACCGTAACAATCCCTTACGACACCGATTCCCCACTTGGGATGTTTAACCCTGCATCCTGTCACATAGGGGAAGACGCGCTTCGGCGAATCGGTGTCCCTTCTCGGCGAATGGGTAAAATGGGTCCGTGCGGATTTCTCTATCCATTGGCAGCACTCTTTCGGAAGGTCGGAGAGAAAACGGGAAGGTTCCTGATTCTGGGTCCTTGTATATAACCTTCTTCTGCCTGCGCCGGTGAGCCATAAGATATCCTTGGCTCTTGTCATGCCGACATAAAAGAGTCTTCTCTCCTCGTTGATCTCGTCAACATCGTCGGCCGCCTTGAAATAGGGGAGCACGCCTTCTTCGAGGCCGACGATGAAGACGACGGGGAATTCGAGCCCCTTAGCCGAATGAAGGGTCATGAGGGAAACAGCATTCTCCTTCGGGGAGTCATCAAGACTTGTCAGAAGGGCCACCTTTTCGAGAAAATCCTTCACGCTCGCGCCTGCCGCAGAAGCGATGAATTCATCGATATTCTGGATCTTCTCCTCATCAACGAACTTCCGGTAACCGGTCTTCTCCACAATCTCCTTCAGCATGTCAGCGGCCGTCTTATATCTTTTCGATGCGAGTTCTTCGATGAGCTTTATGAAATCCTCAAGTCTGCTCAAAAGGTCGTGGGATTTTTTTCCTGTCCCGCTCACCGCTGATCTCAGGGCGTCGAAGAAACTCGTTGACCGTTTCTTTGCCTCCTGCTCCAGCTTTGATAGCGTTGTGGCGCCGATGCCTCGCGGAGGACAGTTGACAATACGTCTCAGACTGACGTTGTCATTATGGTTGATAAGAAGACGCATATAGGCGAGGATATCTTTAACTTCCTTCCGTTGATAGAAACTGATGCCGCCTACAATCCGATAGGGAATCCCTTCGTCTCTCAAGGCCTCTTCAACGGCCCTGGACTGGACGTTGACCCGGTAGAGCACGGCAATGTCCTTGTACTCATAGACACCCTTCAGGTAGAACTCCTTGGTCGTCTTAGCTATGTGCCGGGCCTCTTCATCTTCGTTGCTCAACCAGCAGTGGTATACCCTTTCTCCGCACCCCTTGCCCGTCCAGAGCTTCTTCTTCTTCCGGACCGGGTTTTTCGAGATGACGGCCCCTGCCACGTCAAGGATGTTTTGCGTCGAGCGGTAGTTTTGCTCGAGACGGATAACCTTTGTCCCCGGGAAGTCCTTTTCGAAGCGGAAAACGTTCGATACATCGGCGCCTCGAAATCGGTAAATGCTTTGATCGTCGTCGCCTACCACGGCGATGTTCCGATGGCCGGAACCGAGCAGTTTCAGCAGTCTATACTGGGCATAGTTGGTGTCCTGAAACTCGTCGACCAAGATGTATTGAAATTCGTCCTGAAACTTCCTCAGGATATCAGGTTTCTTATCAAAGAGCTTGACGGTAAGGCCGATGAGATCGTCAAAGTCAAGGGCATTGCATCTCTTCAATTCATCCTGGTATCGGAGATAGACCTTTGCGAGCTTTTCATCAAAACCGAAACCATCGCCGGCTGAGAGAAACTCTTCTGGACTCATGAGAGATGATTTCAGTGAACTTATGCGTGCTGCGACGCCGCGGTACAATGCCTCGTGAATGGAGAATTCCCGCAGGATGTGGCGAATGATGTTGCAGTGGTCGTCGTCATCGTAAATGGAAAAGTCGGGGGTGTACCCCAGACATGCTATCTCTTTCCTCAATATCCTGCAGCACTGGGAGTGGAAGGTCCCGATCCATGAGCCGTTCATGTCTTTGCCGGTGAGGGCAAAAATCCGCTCTCTCATTTCGTTGGCAGCTTTATTTGTGAAGGTCACCGTGAATATCGACTTGTAGGGGAGACGTTTTGTCTTTGTGAGGTGAGCAAATTTGTGGGAGATGATCTTGGTTTTCCCGCTGCCTGCGCCGGCGAGGATGAGGAGAGGACCTTCGACATGGAGCAGGGCCTCTCGTTGCTGGGGGTTTAAACCTTCTAGTAAGCTATCCTTGGACATCGCGGGTTTCAACCTATACTAACAAAAAAGAGCTCTGCGCGTCAAAAGAAATAGTGCCTGCTCTCAAAGGAGGCTCCACCTTATCCGCCGTTATTCAACGGTGACGCTCTTCGCAAGGTTCCTCGGCTGGTCAACGTCGCAACCCCTCAAAACCCCGATATGGTATGAGAGGAGCTGCAGCGGAATCGTCAGCAGGATTGACGCCAGGAAGGGGTTTGTTTCCGGTACCGGTATACAGTGGTCGGAAAGCCCGTGCACTTCCGTATCACCGGGGTTGATCAATGATACCACCTTTCCACCCCTGCTCCTGACCTCCTGCAAGTTCGAGACGATCTTCTCACGGAGAGTATCCCTGGGCGCCAGAACGACCACCGGAAGTTCTTCGTCTATGAGAGCTATGGGACCGTGTTTCATCTCCCCTCCGGGGTACCCCTCGGCATGAATGTACGTAATCTCTTTCAGCTTGAGGGCCCCTTCGAGGGCAACGGGAAACTGGATGCCCCTCCCGAGATAGATGAAATCCTTCGCCTTGAAGAGGTCTTTTGCGACTGCTTCGATCTCATCATTCCGCGCAAGGATCTGTTCCACTTTATCGGGAATGCTGAGGAGCTCACGGAGCATCTCACCGGCACTTCTCCTGTCGATCATATTCTTTGCCAGGCCCAGGGCGATCCCGAAGAGATAAAGTCCGATAATTTGTGACGTAAAGGCCTTTGTGGAGGCGACGCCTATCTCGGGGCCCGAGTGGGTGTAGAATACGGCATCGGCCTCCCGTGCAGAGGAGCTGCCTATCACGTTGCAGATGCTCAAGACCTTTGCCCCGAGTCTCCTAGCCTCCTTCTGGGCTGCAAGGGTGTCTGCAGTCTCTCCGGACTGGGTTATGGCTATGAAGAGATCCCCGGGTTTTATGATGGGAGTCCGGTACCTGAATTCCGATGCAATATCCGCCTCAACCGGTACGCGTGTAATATGTTCAATCATGTATTTCCCGATCAATGAGGAGTGCCAGGAAGTGCCGCAGGCAACGATGAATACCTTCTCAACCGCTTTGAGGAGTTCTCCGGTCAGACAGAACTCCTCGAGATTTACTTCGCCCGTCTCTGCATTGAACCTTCCCCTCATGGTGTCTGAGAGGGCCCTCGGCTGTTCATAGATCTCTTTCAGCATAAAGTGCTTGTAGCCGCCCTTCTCAGCCATTGACGGGCTCCATGAGATCGCCGTCATCTCCTTGTGAACAGCGGCGCCCGAGATCGTTGTCACGATAACGCCGTCATTCGTCAGTACAGCCATTTCTCCGTCATTGAGGAACATGACTTTCTTTGAATGGCTGAAGAAAGCGGGCACATCAGAAGCAATGAAATACTCCCTGTCGCCGAGACCGACGCAGAGGGGGCTGTCTTTTCGTACCCCGACAACCTTCCCTTCCTCCTTTTCACTCATCACGGCGAGGGCATATGCGCCTCTGACATCCTTCAGGGCGTTCCTGACGGCCTCCTCCAGAGAGCGGCCTTGTGAGTATTTATGAATGAGATGGCACAAAACTTCGGTATCAGTCTCCGATGTGAAGGTATATCCTTCGGCGATAAGGACCTTTTTCAGCTCTATGTAGTTCTCCACAATGCCGTTGTGGACGAGAATGATGTGATGGGACCTGTGAGGATGGGCATTCTCCTCTGACGGTTTTCCATGCGTTGCCCACCGTGTATGCCCTATGGCCGTCGCGCTCATTGGCCTGTCACGTTCGAAGAGACCGGAGAGATCGTTGACCTTTCCCTTGCATCGCTTGATCTGTACGGTTCCCTCTGAAAAGAAAGCTATCCCTGCAGAGTCATATCCCCGGTATTCAAGGCGCTTTAGTCCGTCAAGGACGACGGAGATGGCGTCACCCCTGCCCGTATATCCGATTATTCCGCACATCAGTCGTCCCCCTTCCGCGATCCTTTCCCTCTTTGGCCCTTCATCCCCGGTTGCCGACGTTCGGCTTGAGCCATCCTTTTCTTCGCCCAGTCCTTGATATTCTTCTGCATGGTCCTGCTTATTGCCAGCGACAGAGGAGGGACATCCTTTGTTACCGTCGAACCTGCTGCGACGTATGCCCCTCTGCCGACTTTCACAGGAGCAACGAGCTGGGTGTCGCTGCCGATGAAGACCCCATCATGGATCTCTGTCTTGTGTTTCTGCTTTCCGTCATAGTTGCAGGTGATTGTCCCGGCGCCGATGTTGACGTCCTTTCCGATGACAGCGTCGCCAATATAACTCAGGTGGGAGGCCTTGGTCCCAGCGCCGACTACCGATTTCTTTATCTCGACAAAGTTGCCGATCTTTGCGTGAGAACCGATTACCGATGCAGGGCGGAGATGAGCAAAAGGGCCGATTTGGGCATGCTGTTTGACCGTAGAGCGTTCTATGACCGAGGAGTCCTTTATGATCGAGCCGTCTCCGATCGCGCTCCCGGCGATCCGTACGTTGGGATAGAGAACGCATCCCCGCCCGATCTTCGTCTCTCCTTCAAGATAGACATTGGGATAGATAACCGTATCGCTGCCGATCATTACGCCCGAGTGGATGTAAACCGATGCAGGATTAATAAATGTTACCCCTCTGCCGACCAGTCTGCCGACGATCCTTGTCTGTAATATCCTGTCTGCCCTGAGCATCTCTGCCCTTGTGTTTATCCCCATCATCTCGTCTTCCGGGCAAGAACAATAGACGCCGGTCTTCACCTTCTCTTGTCGGGCTATCGAGAAGAGGTCAGTGAGATAGTATTCCCCCTTGGCCTTATTGAGGCTGATCTTCGAGAGAAGATCCATGATCTCCGAACTGATGGCATAAATTCCGCCGTTCACTTCCGCAATCCTCTTCTGCTCGGCAGTGGCATCCTTCTCCTCCACAATCTGGAGGGCCACGCCTGAATCGTCCCTCACAATCCTCCCATAGGCTTCAGGATTTTCTGCTGAGAAAGACAGGACCGAGAGCGCATCTCCGTTCTTTTGGGAACGTCGCAGGAACCCTCTCAGGGTGTCCGGGGTAATCAGGGGGGTATCACCGTTCAAGACCAGAATGGTACCCCGAAAACCACTGAGGGCATCACGGGCCTTCATGAGTGCGTCTCCTGTCCCTCTCGGTTCTCGCTGATGGGCGAAAGAAATGCCCGAAGCCTCGACGGCGTCGGCAATCTCCTTGTGGAACGTTCCTACAACAACGACCGTTCTTTCCGGTTTCAGCCTGGCCACGGCATCAAGGACATACTGGAGCATAGGTCTTCCCGAGAGCGTGTGGAGGACTTTGGGTACGGGAGACTTCATCCTCTTTCCGAGGCCGGCAGCAAGAACGACGCAGGCAAGTCTCATCTCTGGGCCTCAATAATCTTCGCCGGAGCAGCGATACCTCCGGACAGTATTATCTTGATACCTTCCTCGATCGATATATTGGTGTAAAAAACGTCCCCTTCTCTGAAGAGCACGATTTCGCCCAGGTAGAGATTGTTGGTAGGAATATATACGGCCCTGAGGCATGACTCGAGGCCGCTTCTTTCCGACTTGATCGTGCATTCCTTTGTGAGAAATCCAAAGGCGAAGGCGCCAGGTCTCGGATATTCGACTACAACAAATTCCTTGAAGGAACTCTTGTCTTCAGGGGAGAAGGCGTCGACGAGCTGCTTGACTGCCGTATAAAAACCCTTGAATACCGGGATCTTTAGGAACATCTGTTCCGCAAAGCCTATCATCTTCTTGCCGAAGACGTTTGTAGAGATAACGCCGACAATAAATATGAGCGCCACTGCCGATAGAAACCCGAGACCTGCGGTGTGATAGCCGAGAATACTGTCATAGAGGGGACCGAGGAAGCCGTCTACGAATCTGAAGAGCCAGACTATGGCGGAAATCGTGATGATGCCGGGGACTACCACCACGAGCCCTGCAAGGAATCTCCTTTTTACGGTGCTTCGGATAGAGATCATGCTACTTGCCGGTTCTTGTCATGACTTCGTCAGGGATATCAAAATTGGCATAGACATTCTGGACATCTTCGTTCTCTTCCAGAGACTCTATAAGCCTCATCATCTGCTCGGCAGCCTTTTCATCGAGCACCACGTAGCTCTTCGGAAGCATTGTCACCTCGGCAAGGGAAACCGGCAGGTGAGCGCCTTCAATCGCACTCTTTACGCTGCTGAGATCTTCAGGACGACTGATAACTTCGTAGCTGTCCTCCTTCGGGTCATTCTTCATGTCCAGGGCTCCGGCATCAAGAGCGACAGTCATGAGAGCATCTTCGTCGGCCGAGCTCTTGTCCACAAGGAGGTACCCTCTCTTTTCGAACATCCAGGCAACACAGCCGGACTCGCCGAGATTGCCGCCATTTTTTGACATAATATGGCGTATCTCTGAAACGGTCCTGTTTTTGTTGTCTGTGAGCACCTCGACAAGGACGGCGACCCCGCCGGGGCCGTATCCCTCGTAGGTGTACTCTTCGTAGGCCGTTCCCGGCAACTCCCCGGTACCCTTCATAATAGCCCGCTTTATGTTATCGTGAGGCATATTGACCTCTTTCGCCTTCTCTATAGCAGTCCTGAGTCTTGGGTTCCCCTCTGGATCGCCGCCGCCGATCCTGGCAGCGACGGATATCTCTTTCACGATGCCCGTGAATATCCTGCCCCTTTTTGCATCGGTATGCGCCTTCTTATGTTTGATCTGTGCCCATTTAGAATGTCCTGCCATCTGAAACCTCCTGGTTCTTTGATGAAAATGAATGGTCTGATAACAAGCTCAGGGTGTCACTCAATTCCGTATTCCTTTATCTTCGTCAGGAGGGTCTTGTAGCTCACATCGAGGGTTTCCGCGGCCCTGCTCTTGTTCCCTTTTGTTTCCAACAAAGCCTTTCGTATTCTCTCAGTCTCAACAACCCTGACTGCCGCCCGGGCCGTCTCTTCCAGTGTCCCGTTCGCAGGCAAGGTGCGCAGGTAGGCCTCTCCTGAGGACGACGGCAAGGAGATGTCGTCGGCGGTTATCATATTCCCCTCACAGAGGATCACAGCCCGCTCGATGGCATTCTCGAGTTCTCTCACATTTCCCTTCCAGGGATACTTCACGAGTTTATCGAGGGCCTCCCGTGAAACACTTTTTACCGGCGCCTTTGTTTCAGCGCAATATTTCTTGACGAAGAAATCGACGAGCAACGGGATATCATCAATTCGCTCTCTCAATGGCGGGATGACGACGGGGAAGACACTGAGCCTGTAATAGAGGTCTTCCCGGAATTTCCCTTCGGCCACCGCCTTGTCGAGCTCTTTGTTGGTGGCTGCGATAATCCGCACATCAACCTTCATCGGTTTCAGCCCCCCGACACGCTCTATCTCGCCCTCCTGGATGATTCTCAGAATCTTTGCCTGGAGCGAAACAGCCATCTCACCGATCTCGTCAAGAAATACGGTTCCTCTATCGGCAAGTTCAAATTTGCCGAGTTTCCTCATTTCGGCTCCGGTAAATGCACCCTTTTCGTAGCCAAAGAGCTCTGATTCCAGAAGGTCCTGCGGTATGGCAGCACAATTGATTGGAACAAAGGGATAGTCCTTCCTCGGGCTGAGACAATGGATCGCCCTTGCAAAGAGCTCCTTGCCGGTGCCGCTTTCACCGAGAAGGAGGACCGTCGTCCTCGCGGGAGCAACCTTCTGGATCTTCTTCGCGACCTCGTTGAGCGTGTCGCTCTTCCCGATGATCTGCGGCATACCGATGAGGGATGAGAACTCCTCTTTCAGCAGGGTGTTCTCGGTAATGAGACGCTGGTTTTCTATCGCCTTCCGTATGAGATGGAGAAGGTGGTCGGTGTCAAAGGGCTTCGTGATGAAATCGAAGGCCCCTTCCTTGATTGCCTTCACCGCGAGATCTACGGAACCATAAGCGGTCATCATGATCACCGGGATCATAGGGTTTATCTCTCTTACCAATGTGAGGAGATCCATGCCGTTTTTTCTCGGGAGCTTAAGGTCGGTGAGGACAAGGTCGATCTTCTCGTCTTTGACCTTTCTGATCCCCTCGACCCCGTCCCGCGCAATTGCAGTGCGGTATCCGGCTGCCTCGAGCGTCTCTCTTAACATTTCAGCCATGGATTCCTTGTCTTCAACTACGAGTATCGACTCCACGTATCGCCCTCTTAATTCCCCGCGTTGCCTGTTGTATCCTATGCTCATTCTCGACGAGGGCAAATCTGACAAAGTCATCTCCGCCCTCCCCGAAACCGATGCCGGGAGATACGGCAACCCCAGCCTCTTTTATCAGGAATTTGCTGAACTCGAGAGAACCCATCTTCTTGAAGGGTTCAGGGATTTCGGTCCAGACAAACATCGTAGCCTTGGGCGGCTCGATGTTCCACCCCGCCTTGTGGAGACCTTTAATGAGGGCATTGCGTCGAGATTCATAAATCGCCCTGATCTCATTGACGCACTCCTGGGGCCCCCTGAGTGCGATAATGCTTGCGATCTGTATGGGCTGGAACATCCCGTAATCAAGATAGCTTTTTATCTTTGTAAGCGCTCCTATGAGTTCTCTGTTCCCGCAACAGAACCCAACCCTCCATCCGGCCATGGAATAGCTCTTTGTCAGGGAGAAGAATTCTACCCCTACCTCCTTTGCTCCCGGCGCCTGGAGGAAACTCGGGGCCCTGTATCCGTCAAAGTTCAGGTCAGCATAGGCAAAGTCATGTACCACAAAGATATCGTGTTCCTTTGCGAAGGCGACGACCTTCCTGAAGAAATCGAGTTCAATGCATTCCGTCGTAGGATTATGGGGGAAATTGATCGTAAGCATCTTCGGTTTGGGCCAGGATGATTTGAAGGCCTTCTCCATCTCTTCAAAAAAATCATAGTTCTTCCCGGTGGGGATGTACCTCACCTCAGCGCCTGCAAGGATCGCGCTGTAGGGATGGATGGGATAGGCAGGCGTCGGCGTCATAACAACATCACCCGGGCCAAGGGTTGCATAAGCAAGATGGCTCAGGCCCTCCTTTGCCCCAATGGTAATAACTACCTCTGTTTCTGGGTCCAAATCTACGTCATAGCGCCTCTTATACCACTCGGTGATTGCAATCCGTAGTTGCGTTATGCCCCTTGACGCAGAGTAGCGGTGGTTTTTCGGATTGTTTGCCGCCTCGCAGAGCTTGTCCACAATGTGCTTTGGGGTGGGGAGGTCGGGATTCCCCATGCCGAGATCTATAATATCCTCGCCTTTTCTCCTTGCCTCCATCTTGAGGGCATTTACGATCGCAAAAACGTAGGGAGGAAGCCTCTTAATCCTGCTGAATTCTGTCATGGCGACTCCTAACGCAAATGATAATATAACGCAAGCTTTACTATAACAAATTCACTTCACTTTTGATAAGGTTTGATAAGGATGGGTAACCGTTTATGAGATGGAGGCTCCTTCTCCCCGGTCTCCTTTTATGAACATCTCCTCTGCGTTCATGGAACTCCTCGCAAGAGGAAAAGAGGCGACCCCTTGAAAGCCGATGCTGAGCGCCTCTTCTCTGTAACGGTCAAAAACCTCGGGCAGCACGTATTCTGTGACGGGAAGGTTCTTTTTCGAAGGCCTCAGGTACTGCCCTATTGTTATGAAATCGCAGCCGGTTGAGCGGATATCCTTCAGTGCCGTGACAACCTCATCAAAGGTTTCGCCCATTCCGACCATGATCCCTGACTTGGTCCGGATACGAGGAGAGAAGAGTCTGGCGTTCCTCAGAACCAGCAGAGAGCGCTCGTAATCAGCCTGAGGCCTCACCGTGGAATAAAGGCGTGACACGGTCTCTATGTTATGATTGAACACATCAGGACCGGAAGAGAGCACGATCTTCAGGGAAGACAGATCGCCTCTGAAATCGGGCGTCAAGACCTCCACCTTCGCATCAGGCAGATGGTCCCTCAGTGCCTTTACTGTCCCGGCAAAATGTGAGGCTCCTCCCTCGGGAAGGTCATCACGAGTAACAGACGTGATAACAACATAGTTCAGTTTCAATTCCTTTGCTGCCATGGCGACCCTTCGCGGTTCGTCACGGTCAGGCTGCTGAGGCGGTGAAGATTCGACTGAACAGAAGCCGCAATTCCTCGTGCATGTCGGACCAAGAATCAGAAAGGTCGCGGTCGGCTTTGAGAAACAGGACCCAATATTCGGACAACGGGCCTTCTCACAGACCGTGGAAAGTCTGTGGGTCCTGAGCATCTGTTTAGTATCGTGAAGCCCCGTAAGGCTCTTCGTTCTTATCCAGTCAGGCAGTCTCATGAGTTTCATGAAGTTGACAGGGGTCGGAAGGTGTGACAGAATTCCCGGACTCTCTACTGCGGCTGATCCACGTTCTCCTGTGCTGCTTCCCTCTCTTCGACGCCTCCCTTCCCCGAATCGTCCTGCACGGCCCCCTTGTTCAGCCGACGAAGCCGTTTCTCTTCCTGTTTCTTCTGGCGAGAGAGTTCCTTTTTCCGTTTTTCACTTCTGTATGCTCCAGCGTGCTTAGCCAATGACCCCTCCTTTTTTATTATATATAATTGCGCTATTATACCACGAAGAGGGAAAAGAATGGTAAGGAAGGAGGCCAGCGGTCATCCATGAGATTGGCCAAGAAAGACCTGATATCCAGGAACGCTCTTGTGCTGAAAGCATGAAGGAATAAACGAATCAGTCTTTCTCATTTCCATCAAGGAGGGGGCTGACTAAGGGATGGTCTGTTGCCTGCAAGAGGGCCTGCGTCATAGAATCGGGTATTAAGCAGCCCTGGATTCCCAGAAGTCTTCAAAACGATGCGAGAGCATGGCACATCGGAGGGCGATAATGGCGTTTGCACCTTTTACGGTCCACTCCATTCCGGATTGTTTTAAGCGGGAGCCGATGATACTTTTACAACCGG
>Ga0335070_10000292_pt1 | contig 58430 bp, 46 predicted proteins | sample Lox_Sample_13_FD_206722 | JGI IMG/M metagenome (GOLD analysis project Ga0335070, IMG submission 206722) | Soil microbial communities from Loxahatchee National Wildlife Refuge, Florida, United States - Lox_Sample_1.3 | ecosystem: Environmental > Terrestrial > Soil > Wetlands | place: USA...
GTCCGCGCGTATAATCCGGCGGCGGCCGCCAGCGTGATGTGCCGTTACACGTTGTCGGTGGGGTGGGACGGAACGCTATACGACTGCGACTTTAACCAGATGCTGGATTTACCGGTGGCTTATGGCGCGCCGGCGCACATCCGCAATTTCGACCCGGCGCTGCTCAGGCGGCGAATCACGGTTGGGCAGCACTGTTATGGTTGCACGGCGGGTAGCGGATCAAGTTGCGGTGGCGTCACGGTATCTGCGCCTGTGTAGGAACTATCCATTCAGTTGGAACACTATCCAATCGGATAGCGGCGCACCGCCACGCGGACGGCGTCGGCGTTGATTCTTCCGGCCAGGCGACAAGGCAGTGAAGAACTTCCCGGGGCATTCCAGGATGCGATGAATGAGCAGCGCGGTTGGCACTCGCCTTGCTAATTTCACCGCGTTCGAAAGAGAGAACCAGTATTGGAATAACTAAGGTGAACGGCTGAAGTAGGCTTATCGTCCAATGATTTCAGGTCTTGTAATTCCGATCCGGCTGGTGATAGTCTATTCAGGACTGTGACAGGAAATTTCGATGCGTCACGGTCCGGAAGTGCCGCAGAATTTTGGCTTTGCGTTCACGATGCATTTGTGCGCCTGGAGATCCGGCCACGGTTCCCTCCTTTTCGACGCCGCGTGTCCAACGGTCACTGCCGGTGGTTGCAATTGCTGAGGCTTACAGGTGGCGGAGACACACCGGGCGCTTGCTGATGGCCGGGGTGGCTGCCAGCGCGGGATTAGAGGGGAAGGAGGATTTCGAAAATGGCAAGACAGAGTACGCAACATAAACTCGATCGGGTGCGATCGCCAAGGGTGCACATTACTTATGACGTTGAGGTCGGCGGCGCGATCGAACTAAAGGAACTGCCTTTTGTGATGGGTGTGCTGGGCGACTTCACGGGCCAGCCCATCGAACCGCTCGCAAAGTTAAAGGATCGAAAATTTGTGGAAGTAAATCCCGACAACTTCGATTCGGTGCTGGCGGGAATGAAGCCGCACTTGGCTTTCTCGGTGGACAACAAGCTCAGCGATGAAGCCGACGCCGGCCAATTGAAGGTCGACCTGAACTTCCGGAACATGCAGGATTTTGAGCCGGAACAAGTCGCCCGGCAAGTGAAGCCGTTGCGCGAACTGCTGGAATTGAGGACCAGGCTCTCCGACCTCCGCGGCAGTCTTCAGGGCAACGACAAGCTGGAAGAGCTGTTGCAGGATGCGATCACCAACACGGAGAAGTTGAGCAAGTTGAAGGACGAGGTCAAGCCGGAGGGAGAACCCAATGCCTGAGAAACAGAAATCGGCGGGGGCCGTGCCGGTTGAGCAGCAGGAATTGGGGCTGCTCGATCAGATTGTGGAGCAGGGCCGTCTGGGCAAAGATCCCGCGGCTCGCGAGCGAGGCAAGAGCCTCATCAAAGAGTTCGTGAGCCAGGTATTGCAGGGCGAGATGACGGTCTCGCGCGACACCGAATCGATGATCAATGCGCGCATTGCGCAGATCGATCATCTGCTCTCCATTCAATTGAACGAGGTCCTGCATCACCCGCAGTTTCAAAAGTTGGAAGCGTCCTGGCGCGGCCTGAAGTACATGCTGGACCAGAGCGAAACCAGCGACATGCTGAAGATCAAAGTCCTGAACTGCAGCAAGAAGGAATTGCTGAGGGATCTGCAGCGGGCGCCGGAGTTCGATCAGAGCGCGCTGTTCAAGAAGGTGTACGAAGAGGAATTCGGCATCTTCGGCGGCGCTCCTTTCGGTGCGCTGCTGGGCGATTACGAGTTCGGCAAGGGTCCCGAGGATCTGGAACTGCTCGAGAAGATCTCCAACACAGCCTCGGCCGCGCATGCCCCGTTCCTCACAGCGGCTTCTCCCGAGCTGTTCAACATGGAGAGCTTCTCCAACCTGGATGCTCCGCGCGACATTGGCAAGATCTTTGACACCACGGAATACGCGAAGTGGAAGTCCTTCCGGCAGTCCGAGGATTCGCGTTACGTGGCGCTGACGTTGCCGCACATCCTGATGCGCCTGCCTTACGGGAAAGACAACGTACAGGTGGATGGCTTTAATTACGAAGAGGCCGTGGACGGCACCGATCACTCCAAGTATCTGTGGGGGAACGCGGCGTGGGCGCTCGGCTCGAAGCTGACTCAGTCGTTCGCGCAGTTTAGCTGGTGCGCTTCGATCCGCGGTGTGGAGGGCGGCGGCCTGGTGGAAGGACTACCCGCTCATACTTTCCGCACCGACGACGGCGACATCGCGCTGAAATGCCCTACCGAGATCGCGATCAGCGACCGCCGCGAGAAAGAACTGGCGGACCAGGGATTCGCGCCGCTGGTACATTGCAAGGGCACCGATTATGCCGCGTTCTTCAGCGTACAATCGGCGCAGAAACCGAAACTCTTCGACAAGGACGCCGCTAATGCCAACGCGCGGCTTTCCGCGCAATTGCCGTACATCCTGGCGGTGTCACGCTTCGCCCATTATCTGAAGGCCATGATGCGCGACAAGATTGGCAGCTTCATGTCGCGCGTGGAGTGCGAGCGCTTCTTGAACCAGTGGATTACCAACTACGTGACGCCCGACGACAACGCGTCGGCGTCGACCAAGGCCAGCCATCCGCTGCGAGAGGCGTCCATCGAAGTCAGCGAGATACCCGGCAAGCCCGGCGCTTACCGTGCCGTGGCGTTTCTAAAGCCGCATTTCCAGCTCGACGAGTTGTCGGTGTCTCTGCGGCTGGTGGCTGAGTTGCCGCAATCGGCCCGGAAGTAGAGTTTTGGTGTTGTCAAAATTGCGAACCATATAGAGAGGAGAACGCTTATGGCAGCGGTGGACTTTTTTCTCAAGATCGATGGTATCGACGGAGAAAGCGCAGACTCAAAGCATAAAAACGAGATCGACATAATGTCGTGGTCTTTCGGTGTTACCAACAGCGGAACCATGGCGATGGGAGGAGGCGGAGGAGCCGGCAAGGCTTCCTTTAACGACTTTCATTTCGTCATGCACGTGAACAAGGCCAGCCCGAAGCTGGAGCTAGCCTGCGCCAGCGGCGAGCACATCAAAAAGGCGGTCTTGACCTGCCGCAAAGCGGGCAAGGACCAGCAGGAATTCCTGAAGTACACCTTCTCGGACTGCATTGTGTCATCTTTCCAGCAGGGCGGGTCCCATTCCGGCGACATCGTTCCAACGGATCAGATTTCGCTCAACTTCGCGAAGATCGAAACCGAGTACAAGGCGCAGAAGGCCGACGGCACCCTGGACGGCGCCATCAAGTCCGGGTGGGATCTCAAGCAGAACGTAAAGGTCTAGGCCTGCGGTTCGGGCCCAACCATGAAAGCTCAAGAGCTGTTTCAGACCGGCAAGCTCGGCGAGGCGGTGCAGGCGCTGGGTGCGGAGTTGCGGGACAATCCTGGTGACGCCAGGCGCCGCACCTTTTTGTTCGAGCTGCTGTGCTTTGCCGGAGAATATCAACGCGCCGAGAAGCAGCTCGATGTGCTGGCGTCGGACGGGCGCTCTTCGGAAATGGGCGCCCTGTTGTACCGGGCGGCCTTGCACGCCGAGCGCATCCGCCAGTCCATCTTCGAGCAAAGAGACTACCCGGCAAGCGGACCAGCTCCCGAACCGCCTTCAGCAGGTACGCTCAACGGAAAACCATTCACCTTTTTTTCTGACGCCGATCCCCGGCTGGGGGCGCGATTGGAAGTCTTTGCGGCGGGCGATTATTTGTGGATCCCTTACGAACACATCTCTTCCATCGAGATGGAGGCTCCCAAGCGCTTGCGCGATCTGCTCTGGTCCCCGGCGATTGTGCGCACAGGGCCGGCCTTCAAAGGCAAGGAACTTGGCGAAGTCCTGTTGCCCGTCCTGTCTCCGCTTTCGTGGAAACACTCCAACGACCAGGTCCGGCTGGGCCGCGCTACCGAATGGGAAGATGACGGGACCGGCGCGGTCGTTCCCCTCGGGCAAAAGATGTTTGCAGTAGACGAAGACGAAGTTCCCATCCTCGAAATACGGAAGCTGGAGTTTACCGCCGCCCAAGCGGCTCCGTAATTCGCCATGCCACTCCGAGACGATCTGTTGAACCCCATCCCGGGTGACAACCCGAGTGGCGTGAACCTCCGTTATGATCCCGTGTACGACAAGATCAAAGAGGCGCGCCGTGAAGACGATGACGCTCCGCAGGGCGAGTGGACCCACGAGCGCAAAACTGCGGATTGGAAACAGGTCGTCAAACTGGCGGGCGAAGCGCTGGCCGGCAAAAGCAAAGACCTGCAACTGGCGGCGTGGCTCAACGAAGCCATGCTGCGGACTGAAGGCTTCGCTGGGCTGCTGTCGGGCCTGAAACTGTGTCAGAGCCTGATTGAGAACTTCTGGGACACCCTGTATCCCGAGCTGGAGGATGGAGACGCGGAATTTCGCGCCGCGCCGCTCGACTGGATCGGATCGCGCTTCGATCAGCCGGTGCGCATGGTCCCGCTGACCCGCAAAGGCCACGACTGGTTTCAATTCAAGCAATCGCGAGCGGTGGGCTACGAAGCGGACGCCGCGAGCAATGAAACCAAGCAGGAGGCGCGCGCGCAAGCGATCGCTGACGGAAAGGTCACCGCCGAAGAGTTCGACGCAGCCTTCAGCGCCACGCCCAAGACATTTTATGTCGAATGCAAGCAGAGCCTGGATGATTGTCTTGCAGCCATCGAAGCGCTGAGTGGGGCGTGCGAATCCAGGTTCGGCGATGCCAATCCCGGTTTCGGAGGACTGCGCACGGCGCTCGAAGAGGTGCGGTCCACAGTCAACGGGTTGCTTCAGAAGAAGCGGGAGCTGGAGCCGGATGAAGAACCCGCAGCCCAGGCCGAAGGGGCGGCCGCTGAAGCGGCTGAAGGAGCGGCGCCAGACTCCGGCGGCCCTGCAGCCACGGTGCGGCGTAAAACGGTCAGCGAAGAGCCGGCCGACAAAGATGACGCGTTTGCACGGGTTGCGCTGGTGGCCAAATACTTGCGCCGCGAAGATCCCTACAGTCCGGCGCCCTACATGATGCTCCGCGGGCTCCGCTGGGGCGAACTGCGCGCGGGCGGCGATTCGCCGAGCCTGGAGCTGCTGGCCCCTCCCCCCACGCAGATACGCCAGGATCTGAAAAGGCTTTCCGTGGAAGCCAACTGGGCGGAACTGATCGAGGCTGCCGAGAATGCCGTGGCCATGCCGTGCGGACGGGCATGGCTGGATTTGCAGCGGTACGCCGTGAAGGCTCTCGACGAATACGGGTACCCGGCGATTGCAGCCGCCATCCGGTCGGAATTGCGCTCGCTGCTGGCCGACCTCCCGCAACTGCCGCAATGGACTCTGGCGGACGACACACCCACGGCTAACGCCGAAACGCAGGCCTGGCTGAAGCAGATCACGGCGCCACCTCAGGCCATGAACGGGCTCCAGGCCATGCCGTCCATGGACGAGGCCAAGCCGGCTGAAGCGGCGCACGGCGCACCTGCGCCTCCCGACGTCTTCCAGATCGCTATGGAGTCTGCGCGGTCTGGCGACGTGCAGCAGGCCATCGAGATTCTCAGCCATGAGATCGCGCACGAACGGAGCGGCCGCGCGCGCTTTCAGCGCAAGATTCAACTGGCGCAAATCTGCATGTCGACCGGCCATGAGGCCATCGCCTATCCCATCCTCAACGAAATGTCGGATGAGATTGAACACCGCAGGCTGGAGGAATGGGAGGCCTCCGAGGTGTTAGCTCACCCTCTGGCGCTGCTCTTCCGCTGCATGAATCAACTGGACGGCGATGCGGAAGCCAAGCGAAAGTTGTACGCGCGCATCTGCCGCCTCGATCCGGTGCAGGCGCTTGCCTGCACGAAATAAACTATGGCGCGGCGGGAAACAGAAGAAACCGTCACGCAATCGGTGATCGACAGGCTTCTCGATCTCGAGCCGGCGGCGAAAACCGAACCGCCGCAGACCCGCTCCCAATCCGTCCGGCAGCTCAAAGCAGCATTGCGGCGCGATTTGGAGTGGCTGCTCAACACGCGCCAGATTGCCGGCGGCGTACCTGAGGAGTTCCCGGAACTCGAAGGCTCTCTCTACGGATACGGCCTGCCGGACGTCAGCCATCTCAGCGCCAGTTCCGTTCGCGATCGCAACCGCCTTCTGCGAACGTTGGAGGGTACCATCACGGCGTTCGAGCCGCGGCTGAGGGGCATCAAGGCGAACCTGCTCGACTCGGGACCGAACAGCGGCCGGCAACTCCGGTTCCAGATCGAAGCTCTTCTGCTGATGGATCCCGCTCCGGAACTGATTTCCTTCGATACCGTTCTCGATCTTTCCAGCGGCCAATACGAGGTCAAGGGAGAGCAAAGTGCGGGATGATCTGCTCCTCTATTACGAGCGGGAGCTGCGGTTCCTGCGCGATATGGGAGCGCAGTTCGCCGAGAAGTATCCCAAAATTGCGCAGCGGCTGGTTATTGAGCAGGACAAGTGCGAGGACCCGCACGTGGAGCGCCTGCTGGAGGCGTTCGCGTTTCTGGCCGCGCGCGTGCACCTCAAGATCGACGACGAGTTTCCCGAAATCACCGAAGCCCTGCTAACGGTGCTCTACCCGCATTACCTGCGGCCCATTCCGTCGATGTCCATCGTGGAGTTCGAGCTGGATCCTGCGCAAGGCAATCTCACCGCAGGCTTGCCTATCCCGAAAGGCTCCGTGCTGTACTCGCCTCCGGTGAACGGCGTCCCCTGCAAATATCGAACCTGCTATGACACCACGCTGTGGCCGCTCAAGCTGGCGGATGCGCAGTGGCGCACGCCCGACCGTTTTCAACCGCCGCTGAAGACAGAGGCTGTGGCAGCGCTGCGTCTCGAAATTCGCTGTTTTCCGGAAGTGACCTTCGACAAGCTGGAGCTGCACTCCCTGCGTTTTCATCTGAACGGCGAGGGAGCGCTGGTTCACAGCCTGTATGAGCTACTATGCGCGAACTGCACGCAGATCGTAATTCGCGATCCGGCCGGCGGATCACGCGTCAAACCCGTGTGGCTGGAACCCGGGCGCCTGCGCGCCGCCGGTTTTGCAGAGAATGAGGGTGCATTGCCCTATCCGCTGCGCTCTTTTTTGGGCTACCGGCTGCTGCAAGAGTATTTCGCGTTTCCGGACAAGTTTTTCTTCTTCGAGCTTTCCGGCCTCGAACAACTTGCCCAGTCCGGATTCAAAGACCGGGCCGAGATCATCTTTCTGGTTTCGCGCTTCGAACGGACCGAGCGCCAGCAAGCGCTGGAAATCGGGGTGACCGACAAGACCGTGCGGCTCAATTGCTCGCCGATTGTCAACCTATTCCATCAAACCGCCGAGCCGATTCTGCTCAGCCACACCGTTTACGAGTATCCGATCGTGCCGGACGTGTCGCGCCAGGACGCGATGGAGGTCTTTTCGGTGGACGAAGTGGTGAGCGTGGAGCCGGGCTCGCATGAGACCGTGGAATTCGAACCGTTCTACTCCTATCGCCACGCCACGAGGCGCGACCACAAACAGACCTTCTGGCATGCGGCGCGGCGCCCGTCCACAAGAATCAACTCGGAAGCGATCGACGCGTATCTTTCATTGGTGGATATGTCGGGAAAGCCGGTGCGGCCCAATGTGGACACCGTGACAGTCCGCCTCACCTGCACCAACGGTGACCTCCCGTCGCGGCTGCCATTCGGCAATGAGCGAGGCGACCTGGATCTGGAAGGAGCGGCGCCGATCAAACGCATCCTGATGCTGAAGAAGCCCACGGGCACCATTCGTCCACCCACCGGCCGGAACGCGCTGTGGCGGCTCATCTCGCATCTTTCGCTGAACTATCTTTCCCTGGCCGAGGATGGACGAGAATCCCTGCAACATATTCTGCAGCTCTATAACTTCACGGATTCGGCATTCGTTCAGAAGCAGATTGAAGGCATCACGCGGATCGAAAGCGCGCGGCACTTCGCGCGCGTCATTTCCGAGCACGGCATCAGCTTCGCGCGAGGCACACGGGTGAAGCTGGAACTGGATGAACAGCAATTTGTGGGTGGAGGCGTCTATCTGTTTGCCAGTGTGCTCGAGCACTTCATGGCACTCTACGTCTCGCTGAACAGTTTCAGCCAGTTGGTAGTTAGCACCATGCAGAGAAGGGAGGTATTGGAACAGTGGCCACCCCGGGCGGGACACAAGATCTTGATGTAAACGCGGAATCCGCTGCCGTGGAACCCGCTCTTCCCGGTCCCGCCGCCTCGGAACCGGCGGAGATGTGGGAGGCGCTCGAGCAGGTGCCATTCTCTTTCAATTTCTTCCAGGCGGTGCGGTTGCTCGAGCGGCTGATGCCGGAACGCGAGCGCGTGGGTCAGTTCGTTCAGCCCTCCCGCGAAGTGGTGCATTTCGGAGCGCATCCATCCATCACGTTTCCGCCGAGCCAGATCTATTCACTGACGCGCCAGCGGGGCGAGCCCGCGCGCATGACCGTGAACTTCATGGGGCTGTTCGGCCCCCTCGGAGTCATGCCGCAGTATTACACCGAGCTGGTCATGCACCGCGAGCGGGCCAAAGACTACGCCCTCCGCGACTTCCTCGACATCTTCAACCATCGGATGATCTCGCTGTTCTTCCAGGCTTGGCAGAAATACCGGTTCACGGTCGCCTACGAGCGTGGCGAGCGCGACCGCTTTTCGCACCATCTGCTCGACCTGATCGGGTTGGGAACCGAGGGCCTGCAGGACCGGCAGTCGGTGAGCGACGATTCGCTGATCTTTTACGCGGGGTTGCTGGCTCAATGGCCGCGGTCGGCCACCGCGCTGCGCCAGGTGCTGGCCGACTATTTCGAAGTGCCGGTTGAGATCGAACAGTTCGCCGGCGGGTGGTTCAAGCTGGACCAGGAAACGCAATGCTGCTTCGAGGAAGGAATCACGGACTCGGAACAACTCGGCTTAGGCGCCGTAGTGGGTGATGAGATCTGGGACCAGCAATCCAGCGTGCGCGTGGTTCTCGGGCCGCTGACCCTCACCCAGTACCAGGACTTTCTGCCGAACGGGACCGCCTTTGAGCCTCTTCGCGGGCTGCTTGGCTTTTTTGCCGGCGCGGAATTCGATTTCGAAGTGCAGTTGGTTTTGAAGCGCGAGGAAGTACCGCTTTGCGAGTTGGGCGCCGACACCGGGCCGGCGCCGCAACTAGGCTGGGTTACCTGGATGAAGACCAGGCCCTTTGCTCGTGATCCCGGCGACACGGTTTTACCAATCTCTTAAGGACTGGCTATGTTACAGAACTGGAAATTCTTTTTCGGCAAAGTCAATCAGACCACCCGGGACGCCTTGCAGGAGGCCGCCGCTTTGTGCGCATCGCGCACGCATTATGAGGTGGAGGTCGAACACTACCTCATGAAGCTGCTCGATGAAACCGACAGCGACGTGCAGCACATCCTGAGGCATTTCGACGTGGATACCTCGCGGCTCGCGGCGGAGCTGACGCGCAGCCTGGACCGCATGAAGCGCGGGAACGGCCGCGGTCCGGCGATGAGCCAGATGATCGTCGAAATGCTGACGGAGGCGTGGCTGCTGGGCTCGGTGGACTACGGAGCCGGCCAGATCCGGTCGGGCTTCACGATTGCGGCTCTCTACGCAAACGAAAGCCTCACGCGCATGATTCGCGACGTGAGCAAGGAGCTGCAGAAGATCCAGCCGGACACTCTGCGCCAAAACCTGCTCACCATTGTCTCTGGTTCGCACGAGGACGCGATCACCGCGCCCGCGGAAGAACCAGGCGCCGCCGCGCCGGGTGAGCGCCCTCGCACCGCCGGAGGTAAGACGCCCAATCTCGACCAGTACACCATCAACCTGAGCGAGCGGGCGAAGGCGGGCAAGATCGATCCCGTGCTGGGCCGCGACTTTGAAATCCGGCAGGTCATCGACATTCTCACGCGCCGCCGGCAGAACAACCCCATCCTCACCGGCGAGGCCGGCGTGGGCAAGACCGCGGTAGTCGAAGGCTTCGCGCTTCGCATCGCTCATGGCGACGTGCCACCGGTGCTGAAGAATGTGACGCTGCGAACTCTCGACCTGGCGTTGCTGCAAGCGGGCGCGGGCGTCAAGGGCGAGTTTGAGAACCGGCTGAAGGGACTGATCGAGGAAGTGAAGGCTTCGCCCACCCCCATCATCCTGTTCATCGACGAGGCCCACACCATGATCGGCGCAGGCGGCCAGGCGGGCCAGAACGACGCGGCCAATCTGCTCAAGCCGGCCCTGGCGCGCGGGGAGTTGCGCACTATCGCCGCCACCACCTGGTCCGAGTATAAGAAGTACTTCGAAAAAGATGCAGCGCTGGCGCGCCGATTTCAGGTGGTCAAGGTGGAAGAACCCACCGAGGAACAGTGCAATCTGATGCTGCGCGGCCTGGTGCCCGCGCTCGAGCAGCATCACAACGTCCGAATCCTGGACGAGGGCCTGGGCTCTGCCGTCCGCCTGTCGCATCGCTACCTCGCCGACCGCCAACTCCCGGACAAGGCAGTCAGCGTGCTCGATACCGCCTGCGCGCGGCTGGCATTGGGACAGAACGCGATTCCGCCGGCCATTGAAGATGCCATGCGAACGCTGGACGACTATGCCGTTCAAACCCGGGTGCTGGAGCGCGAGGCGGCGCTGGGCGCGGACCATGGCGAGCGATTGCAGCAGATCGCCAAAAATCGCGCCGACACAGAGAGCCGGCTCACCGGCATGCGTGAGCGCTGGGAAAAAGAAAAGGACTTGGTCTCGCGCATTCGGGAAGTACGCACGCAACTGGAATCTGCGGGCGGCTCGGCACAACCGGCTGCCGGGGATGGCCAGAGCGCCGCGGCGCAGCCGGCTGTCGATACGGCGGCGCTGCGCTCCGAACTGGCCCGGTTGAATGCCGATCTGGAAGCTGTCCAGGGCGAGTCGCCCCTCATCCGCGTGTGCGTGGATGCCCAGATTGTGGGCGAAGTCATTTCCGCGTGGACCGGAATTCCCGTGGGCAAAATGTTGAAAGATGAAATCCAGTCGGTGCTCGCGCTCGACCAACAGCTCGGCAATCGGGTCATCGGGCAGTCGCATGCCTTGGCAGCGATTAGCGAGCGCATCCGGACCTCCCGAGCCAGCCTGGAAGATCCCAACAAGCCCATCGGCGTGTTCCTGCTGGTAGGGCCAAGCGGCGTGGGAAAAACCGAGACGGCGCTGGCCCTGTCCGACCTGCTTTACGGCGGTGAACGCAATCTGATCACGATTAACATGTCCGAGTTTCAGGAAGCGCACACCGTCTCCACGCTCAAGGGTTCACCGCCCGGATATGTGGGATACGGCGAAGGCGGCGTGCTTACGGAGGCCGTGCGGCGGCGGCCGTACTCGGTGGTGCTGCTGGACGAGGTGGAAAAAGCGCATCCCGATGTGCTCGAACTTTTCTTCCAGGTATTCGACAAGGGCATGATGGAGGATGGTGAAGGCCGTGAGATCGACTTCAAGAACACCATCATCATCCTGACGTCGAACGCCGGCACCGATACTCTCATGAAGCTGACGGCCGATCCCGAGACCATGCCCAGCGCCGACGGCCTGGTCAAAGCGCTGAAGCCGGAGCTGAATAAGATCTTCAAGCCGGCATTCCTGGGCCGCCTGGTCATCATTCCGTATTTCCCGGTGCGCGACCAGGCGCTGAAAAAGATCATCACGCTCAAGCTGGGTAAGATCCAGCGGCGTTTATTTGAGAACCACAGGATTCAGTTGACATATGACGATCCGCTGGTGGAGGAAGTGGCGCGCCGCTGCACGGAAGTGGAAAGCGGGGCCCGCAACGTGGATAACATCCTCACCAATACCATGCTCCCCGAGATCTCGCGCCGCATTTTGAGCGGCCTGGCGGAGCGCCAGAGACTGGATGCCATTCGTGTGAGCACGAGTCCGGACGGGTCGTTCTTGTATAACTGACCGGCGCATCGCTGCGCGATTTTCAGGCCCGCGAGCGGGCTTGTTTGGAAAGAGGAGGAAACTTGTCAGCGATCGTTTTCAGCCAGGAAAACCGCGTCATCAAGATCAACACGCCGCTGGGTAAGGACGTGCTGCTGCTGCAGGGATTCTCCGGGCAGGAAGCCATCTCCAGCCTGTTTCAGTTTCACCTGGACCTCATCGCCGAGAACCGCCAGAACGTGGCTTTCGACAAGCTGCTCGGGCAAAAGATCTCGATCGAGGTGCTGCTGCCGAACGACAAAACTCGTTACTTTCACGGCCTGGTGAGCAGCTTGTCGCAGGGCGGACGTGGCGAGCGTTTCACCCGGTACCGCGCCGAAATGGTGCCGCAATTCTGGCTTCTGACGCGTCTCGTGCAGAGCCGTATTTTCCAGCAGATGTCAGTCCCGGACATTCTAAAGAAGGTCCTGCAAGGCCTGGACGTTGCGTATGAACTGCAAGGCACATACGAATCCAGGGATTATTGCGTGCAGTACCGCGAGAGCGACTTTCAGTTCGCCTCCCGGTTGATGGAAGAAGAGGGCATTTACTACTTCTTCAAGCACACCGAAGACGGGCACAAGATGGTGGTGGCCGACAGCTCGCAGTCGCACCCGGATCTGCCCGAGGGATCCAGGATCATCTATGAGGAGTTAGCCGGCGGCACCCGCGAAGAAGAACGCATCTACCGCTGGGAGAAACAGCAGGAGCTCCGCTCCGGAAAGTACACCCTCTGGGATCATTGCTTCGAGCTTCCCTACAAGCATCTGGAAGCCGAGAAGACCGTTCAGGACTCGGTGACGGTTGGCAAGGTCGCCCACAAACTGAAGGTCGGCGGGAACGACAAGCTCGAGATCTACGATTTTCCCGGTGCGTACGCGCAGCGTTTCGACGGAGTCGACCCTGGGGGCGGTGACCGGTCTTCCGATCTGCAAAAAATCTTCGAGGATAACAAAAGGACGGTAAACATCCGTCTGCAGCAGGAAACCGTTCCCGCGCTGGTGATCAGCGGCGCGAGCAACTGCCGCAACTTCGTTTCCGGCCACAAATTCACCCTGACGGAACATTTCAATGCTGACGGGCAGTATGTCATCACGTCGGCCAGCCATGTGGCGCAACACGAAATCGGCACCGGCAAGGACTCGGCGGAAACTCATTACAGTAATGACTTCACCTGCATTCCCTTTGTGATTCCCTTTCGGCCGCAGCGAACTACGCCCCGGCCCCTGGTGTACGGCTCGCACACCGCGACGGTCACCGGCCCCAAGGGCTCCGAAATCTTTACCGATAAGTACGGGCGCGTCAAGGTCCAGTTCCATTGGGATCGCGAGGGCAAGAACGACGAGAACAGTTCGTGCTGGATCCGCGTAAGCAGCGGATGGGCCGCGAAGAACTGGGGCATGGTCCAGATTCCGCGTATCGGCCAGGAGGTGGTGGTCAATTTTATAGAAGGGGATCCGGACCAGCCAATCATCGTGGGCTGCGTGTACAACGCCGACCAGATGCCGCCCTACAAGCTGCCGGACCACAAGGTCATGGGCGGCTGGAAATCAAACAGCAGTCCGGGTGGCGGCGGCTCCAACGAAATCTCCTTCGACGACACCAAGGGCAAGGAAAAGGTCACGATCCACGCGCAGTACGACATGGCGGAAACCGTTGAACATGACCAAACCAGCACCGTACACAATAACCGAACCACCCAGGTCGACGTGGACGACAAAGAGACGGTAGGGAACAACCAGACCATCACCGTCGGATCCAACCAGAACATCAAGGTCGGCGCCAACCAGACAGAGCAGATCGGCGCGTCCGAGAGCCTCTCCGTCGGCGCTAATCAAACGATCAACGTGGGAGCGAAACGGACGCTTACGGTCGGCGCATCGGAGACCGTCTCCATCAGCGCTTCCCAGAGCGTTACGGCCGGCACCACAATCAGCATCGCCGCCGGTGCCACAATCTCGATCACGGCCGGCGCCAGCATCACTCTCACGGCCGGCGGAGCGTCTATTGTCATCGGCAGCGGAGGCATCACCATGACCGCGCCCGGTGTCGTCGCGGTGACGGCCGGATTGATCACACATAACGGATGAGGACTACATGAAAATTTGCGAGACTTTCGAACTAATCGGCGGGCAACAGTTGCAACTGGAACACCTGCCTGGCGCGAACGTAATCCAGGTCAAAGGGCCTGAAGGGGCGGTGAAGCTCACGATACATGTGACACCGTCGGGGCCCGTGTTGCATATCGATGGCGACGGGCTGGAGATTCGTTGCTCCGGCGCGCTGGCGCTTGATGCTGAACACCTGATTCTTCGCGGCCGCCAAAGCCTCGAACTTTCCACGGCGGGTGATGCGGCGGTACGTTGCCAGGGAGACTTCCACGTCGAAGCACGCGCCCTGACCCTCACGGCCGGTCTCGGCGACATCAAAGTGCAGGCCAACGACGACGTGATTCTGGATGGCGAGCGCATCCGAATGAACTGCTGAAGGTTTCGCCATGCTTCTCCAAGGCCGAGATGCCTCCGCCCTTATCTATCTCGATCGACTGCTGGGCGAACTGCGCGAAGAGTTTCTCGCGGCGGCCATGAAAGGTGAAATTCCCGGCCCCGCGTTTTGGGAGACCGGCGAGCGGCGGGCATTCGCCGAAATGCGATCCAAGTTCTTTAGCCGTGACGCGCGCGCATTCTGGCGACCCAAAGAAATCGACATACCCGACGTCGAGGACTTCGCATCCCGCACTCAAAGGCATGGCGAGCGGGCCCTCGCCATGACACATCGCAAGCTCAAGAATCTCCCCTACGTGGGGCATCCCGATTATCGCGAGGATTCGTGAAGCTGGACAACCTCACGGCATTTCCGGCGAAGATGCTGGTCGGCTCCACTTCGGATCGCGAGATGGTAGCCATGGTCGCCTGCAAAGTGACATACATTTTCGGAGAAGATGGGCTCGTCCCGGCGCCGGCCGAGGAGTCCTGGCCGGTGTTCGAACAACCGTTTGTTTTTGAGTCGGCTTTGCTCCCTGCGGAGCTCGATTTTCGAAAAAATGGCGCGGATGTCGCGGTCTTCGGGAAAGTTCGTACGCTCGATGCGCGCCCCACACGGCACATGCGCGTGGGAATCTATTCCGGTTCGCTGAGCTACGAGGTCGATGTGCACGGCGATCGCTGGTGGCGGAGATACGGCCGCGGCCTCGTCGCGACGGAGGCAGAGCCGTTTGTGGAAATGCCCATCACCAATGATCGCGCCTACGGTGGATCCGCGCTGCTCGATGGTATGCCGGTTTCTTACGCAGAAAATCCGGCAGGCCGCGGCTACTACTTGAGTGAGGAGGAGGCCGAAAACAAGCCCCTGCCGAATCTCGAGCGGCCCGGAGTCCCGATCTCCCGGTGGGACGACCGGCCCAGCCCCGCCGTATTCTATAAAACCGGTCCGGGGATTCGCCCGGATGAGATCCAGACGCTCGGTGAGGATGCAGTCGTGGCCAAGTTGATGGCGGAGGGTTTCAACGGCTCCATCCCGGAGCTGGTCGCGGACCCGGCGCAGTTGGGGTCTTCCATTCTGCTCCGCGGCTTTTCCCATGCCGGTGATATTGTGCTCCCCGCGCCGCATCGCTCAGGTCCCGTGGCGCACGCGAGCGTCGGCGCTCTGCGGTCCCGCTTCCCTTCGACGATTGCCTCGATTGTCATGCTCGCCGATATACCCGCCCTGGCGGTCACGTACTTGAGTGTCTTCCGTTACCTGATGCGGCCCATGGAGAAACGAACCGTGGAACTGCGTTGGCGCGAGGATCCGCGCCTGCCGATGGTGCAATCATGAGCGCAGCGCGGCCTCCAATTCCGCAGCCTACGCCCGCGAGCAAGTTACCGCCGCCCGAGGTTCCGCCGTCTCTGCAGCAGCCGCCGCCCGGCCCTGTCCGCGTTGTCGCCTTGAGCCCCGAGCCGGGTGTCTATGCGATCGGCATCGTCTTCAAGCGAACCTACGTTCTTTCACATGGCCAGCCCTGCCGTCCGGCCGACGAGCAGATTCCGCTCGACCCTGAAGGCGCGTTTCACGAGCCCATCGCCGAGGGTGTCGCGCCATCGTACAAGTCGTTGCCGGAAATCATCGCGCTCAAAACGGGGACCGACGTGGTAGTACAGGCCAACGCTTGTTCGCGGCAGCCGGTCAAATTGATGCGCGTCGCGTTGCGGATCGGCCAGCACGTCCATGAAGCCGCTGTTTTTGGCCGGCGCTTCTGTCATTGGCGGAACGGGACCATCGTCTTCTCCGATCCGGAGCCGTTTGAATCGCTCCCCCTGCGTTATGAGAATGCTTATGGCGGGCGCGATCTTGTCTTTGAACAGGCCGTCGCCGCTGAAGTCAAGCAGCGGATGGCTCCCAACGAGTATCGCCAGATGAAGAGCACAGCCGGTGCATTCGTCCAGGCCAATCATCCTTTGATGTATCCGCGAAACCGGTTCGGCAAGGGCTACATCATCGAGAACCGTCAGGAAGCGGTTGAGGGACGCGAGTTGCCGAACCTCGAGCGCCCCGGTGATCGCCTTACGCCCGAGCGGATCGTCCTCGGTAACCCGTTCGATTGGGACAAGCAGCCGATCCCCATCGGCTTCGACTTCCTGGATCCGATGTCATTCCCGCGTACCGCGATGCTCGGCTTCCCTCCCCCGTCGACGCGCGAGATTTCAGCCGCCCGCGAAGCCGTGGCGGGCATGGTGCCCCCCGATTTTTATCGCGGCAGCATTTTCACCACGTCCCCCGACAAAATCTCCGAAATTGTCCATGCCGATGCGGGCCGGTGCGCCTCGCTCGGACTCCGGTTTCCTTTCCTGCGCGGAGACGAGCAGATGGTTCTGTCGGGAATGGATGCCGCGATTCCCGATTTTATCGTTCAGCTTCCCGGCGAAGTGCCGGCCTTCGGTTTGCAGTCGCCCGATGGGTCGTTCTCGCAAGTCCCACAGGAGCTCCACACCGTCTTCATCGACGTACCACGGCGCATCCTGACGCTCATCTGGGCCGGGCGTATGCGAATCGCAAAGCCGATGCAACCGGGCACGGATCTGTCGCTGACCTCCGCGGCACAGGTCCGCATGATGAGGCCGTAGCCATGTCGATCCCGATGCGCATTTCGAAGTACCCGCCGATCTTCGGAATCGGCTGCGACTTCCACAATGCGATTCCGCCAAACTGGGTCGCGCCGCCACCTGCTCCTCCATCTCCGACGCCCTCCCCGGCAAACAAGTGGCTCGTGATCATCGGGACGCCTTGGTCCGCCATGTTGACGGGCAAATGGACCATGCCGAGTGTGGCGACCGAAGGTATGGGCGACATTTTGTGGCAATACGATTGGGGCCCTTTGCAATTCCATTTTCCCATCGGGCCGGTTTTCCTGTCCCCGCTCGGGACGCTCGTGTTGACCCTGGGCTCATCCATCAAGTATTGGCTGCCGTCCTTCGCCGTCCAGGAAAAACTCGAGGGAGGCGCCATCGCCATGATGGCTGGTGGCAAAGTTGCTGTGGCCATCACAACTCCCGCCTGGATGATCATCACGCAAGACTGCCAGGACATCGGGGGCAAAGCCTTTGTGGCGCCGACGAGCATCTGTTTCCAGGCCCCCAGCACGCGCTGGGTCGGTTTCAGTTTCGGCGACTTCATGGCGGGGCTCATCGGCATGGCTGCCGATGCGCTCCTGTCGTTTGTTATTTCCAGACTAGGCGGCAAGCTGCTGCCAGGAACTCTAGCCGATAATCAATTGTTCGGCGGGCTCGCTGGCAACCTGTTCAACCTGTTGGCGGGCCTGTTGGGAGGAACCGCGGGCATGGGTCCATTCGTTGGAGGCTTGGGTGTTGGAGGCGCCGGCGCCGTAGTCGGTTTTGGCGAACTAGGCGGAGCTGGCGTTATCGCTGGGGGCTGGGCGGTTGCGGGTATCGGCGCAGCCGTCGCCGGCGCATGGGTGCTTGGTCAGGTGGCCAACGCCGTGGGCGGTGACGAAAGGCCGTGGGATACCGGAGGCCCGGGCATCGTCACTCCGCCGCCTCCTGCGGCCACGCCGCCTCCCCAGGATTCCGGCCCGGACGCAGGCATACCCAGCGGAACTGGCGGCCAGTCCGGATCGTCCTCCCAGCCTCCGATCGGCCCGCCTCCGCCGCCGGCTGATGCCGGCCCTCCACCCGCGTCAACAAGTTCGAGCAGTTCCTCTTCCAGCACTCCGGATCCGAACACCTGTGATCCGAACGATCCCAACCGGCAATAAGCGCTTCGGAGACTAGCTCACCGTACCCGCCAGCTCCTCTCCATGGCTCCTGGCGATCTCTACGAGCTGCGATTTCAGCGGGTCCTTCAGGTTACGCAAATCCTCCAGATTGACCACCTCTTCAAACGCATCGCGTCCGGAAATATCGGTGCTCTCGATAATCAGTTCATCGGACGGACGGACGGTCGATACCGAAGACGAGATGCAAAGAATGGGCATTTCTCCGAATTGAGGAAAATGTTCCGAGCTGACTGGAAAGCGCAGCGCCTCCAGCAGCCGCGGCAGACCGGGATAGCTGTTCACCACGGTTTGGAGCGCGGTGTAGTGCAGGACGAACCGGTGTGTCTCGTCGTTCATGCGGTTGCGATCGGCGAGCAGTTCCTGCAGCTTCGCGATGGAGAACCCGGAATAGGTCAGCACCCACTTCAACGGCGAGGTGACCGCAATGGTCTTGTTTCCGCCGTCGCTGGAAACCGCATGTGCGTACTCGAGCGGATTGATCTCCACCGCGCTGCTTTCAAGCTGAATCGGCGCTCTTAGTTCCGTCAGGAGATTGTACGGCTTCGCGTTGACAACGGTGTTATACAGACGCTGCAATTGCAGAAACGCTTTGTCCGCCCCTCGAACACTCTCCTTTGACCCGCCTTGGACATACTCGCCGAAGATGCTCTTCGGACGCAGCATCGGCGTAATCGTCGCGACGTAATCCGCCAATTGGCCGCGGAGGAGATCGGCAATCGCCCGCGTCAGCTTTCTCAACTTGAGAAATTTCTGGATGTCGTAGTGCTCGTCAGGCATGGCAGCGCCTCCAACCCTGGTGTGGAATCCCCAAAAACCGAATGGCTATTGTAACAATTCGATGCCGTGGACACCTGTTTCCGCACCGCGGCAAACGGATTGACCGCGCTGCATTTGTTAGAATCGGCAGGACATCAAAGGAGAGATTCCGATGCGTTTCATCATCATCGCAACGTTCTTATTCGCGGCAGGCTTGGCGCGTCCGGCGGATGAGACCTCGGCCAGGGAGGAAGCCCTCAAGCGTTGGAAACCCAACGACGTGAACCGCCCCGTTCCACTTGTAGTCACTCCGGGCACGCCCAGCACCCAGGAGAAACCGGGCACGCCGCCATCGGATGCCGTCATCCTGTTCGACGGCCAGGACCTCTCAAAGTGGCTGGATCGCAAAGGCGGACCCGCGCGATGGAAAGTGGCGAATGGCGCCATCGTGGTGGCGCCTGGAACGGGCGACATGCACACACGTCAGTCGTTCGGCGATTGCCAGTTGCACGTGGAATGGTCTGAGCCCAACCCGCCCCACGAGACCGACCAGGCGCGCGGCAACAGCGGCGTTTACCTGATGAGCAAGTACGAGCTGCAGGTGTTGGATTCCTACCAGAACAAGACCTACGCCGACGGGCAGGCCGGCGCCATTTACGGTCAGTTCCCGCCGCTCGTCAATGTGAGTCTGCCGCCGGGAGTGTGGCAGACCTACGACATCATTTTTCACGGTCCGCGTTTCGCCGCCGACGGGAAAGTGCTCCGTCCGGCACGCATGACGGTGTTGCAGAATGGCGTGCTGGTTGAGGACAACGTCTCACTCACCGGTCCCACGGACTATCAGGCGCGGCCGCCCTACAAAACTCACCCCGACAAGTTGCCGCTGCTGTTGCAGGACCACGACCAACCGGTGCGGTTTCGGAATATCTGGATTCGCGAACTGAACGATTAGCTCGCCGCGCGCGTGGCGCGCACGATGAAGCGCTCGGGCGCGGGGCCGAGATAATGAAATGGGTAACACGTCACGAGCGTGAGGACCGGCTCCGCTGAATTTTCCAGCACGCGCGTGTCGCGCGGCCCGACTACGCGGAAGGACTCCACCCTGTACTCGAACGATCCCTCGAGTGTTGTCACCAGAATAGTATCCCCCAGACGAATATCGCTCAGGCCCCGGAAAAAAGTATCCCGGTGCGCGGCCAAAGCGGTGTTTCCGTTTCCGCCGGGGAACGCGGTTCCGGGGATGTGCCCGACCGCCAGCGCCAGCGTGCGCCGCGTCGCGCCTTCAAGGATCATGGCCTTCAGACCGATACGAGGGATCTCTATCCGCCCGACCACCGATTGGTAACCTGCCTCCTGGATCGGCGCGCCCGCCAGAGAAGGCGGTGGCTGCGGCGCCGGGGGGTCAGAAAATGCCACCGCTTGGGTCAGAAATCCACTTACCGAAGCCGGCTCGCCGCCGAGTTCCTGCTCGAAAGCCCAGTCTTCATATGCCTGAAACAGCCACACATGCACCATGATCGTGGCGCACAAACCCAGGCAGCAGAAGCCGAATGCAAAACTCAGCAGCTCGCTGCGCCGCAGCAGGGATTTCGTAAATCGCAGCCGGACGCGCAAACTCATCTTCGTTCAAGCCGCATTGCGAGGAGGCGCAGCAGGACGCCGCCCATGATACCTAGTATTCCCAGTACCGCGCTGATAGGCAGATAGCTGGCCGTCTTGGGAAGAGCAGCCGCGATTCTTTGAGGCTCTCGCGGCATGGCGTTAGCACTCGCGCGGGAGCGGCTTTGGAGCATTGAATCGGGTTTCACAAGAGCGCTGGCTTGAGGCGGAGTATTTGACGACATTGGCGCGGCCGTCTGTTGTGGAGGCGCCACTCTCTGCGGCAGCGGTTGCATCGCAGGCGCTGGGACAGGTGGACGGCTCACAGGGATCTGTTGCGGCACAGCAGCAGGGACTGGCACGCGGGCGGGCGCGGGAGCCGCGCCACGCTGAACACCGCCAGCGAGCAACCCGATATCTCCGGGCAATTCCGGCGGCATCGAGAGCACACCACGCCCCACGGCTTTGGCCAGTTCTACTGCCTGCGTCTTAGGGTAAACAAATTCCTGCCCATAGTTCCGGCTCGGCGGAAACCACAACCGCAAGGCCTTGGCCTGTTTGGGGCCGCGCTCAAAGAAAGCGAACACGGTCTTGTCGGTTGTAGGCAGGTCGTAATTCGGCATTGTGAGCAGCGTCGAGAGGAGTCGGCTTTCGTCGCCGGTCCAGAGTTGGACCACCTCAAAAACCTGTAAGACATTCCGCTCGGTGCTGGATTCGACCAACCTGAAGACGTAGCGGCCCGGGGCGAGCATCATGCCCGGCACTTCCATCGGTTCGTTGATGACAAACGGCGTCTGTTTGAGAGGCTCAGCGGCGCGCGCCAGGGGTACAAAGGCTACCCAAGCCCCCACGATCGACACGGCCACCCTCGTTCGCCAGCACATACTTCCTTCTTGCGTCTAATCCTACTACACTTGCATCCCTGCTGAACAGCCAGTGGCGTCACCAGAGGGGCCTCTGGTACCAATGGATAAGGTACCCAGTAAGCCTAAAATGCACATTAAGAACCTCCTCGCGCAGGGACGGCCGCTCTTTTCGTTTGAGTTCTTTCCTCCAAGGACTGACGAAGCGGCGAAGCAACTCGCGCAGACGATTGCGGACCTCCGGGATCTGCAGCCGAGTTTTGTTTCTGTCACGTACGGAGCGGGAGGCTCGACACGCGACAGGACCATCGAGATCGTCACGCGAGTAAAGCGGGAGCACGGCATTGAAGCCATGGCCCACCTCACCTGCGTCGGCGCTACGCGCGAGGATCTGGGCGCCGTGCTGGACCGGATTGTGGAATCAGGCATTGAGAATGTCCTGGCGCTGCGCGGCGATCCGCCCAAAGGCCAGACCGAATTCAAGCCGGTAGAGGGCGGATTCCGCTATGCCAGCGAGCTGGTCCGCTTCATCCGCGACCGCGATCACGCTTCGTTGTGTCTTGGCGGCGCCTGCTATCCCGAGAAACATCCCGAGTGCGGCAATCCGGCGGTCGATCTGCAAAACCTGAAGCGCAAGGTGGATGAGGGGCTCGACTTCGTGATCACCCAGCTCTTTTTCAACAACCGCCACTACTTCGAGTTCGTCGAGCGGGCGCGGCGCATCGGGATCACAGTGCCGATTCTCGCCGGAATCATGCCCATCACTAACGCCTCACAGATCGAGCGCTTCATGGTGAGTTGCGGCGCCAGCATCCCTTTTGAACTCGCCGAGGAACTGGACCGGCGCCGCAGTGACCCGCAGTCCGTGATGCAGCTGGGCATCGCGCACGCCACCGCGCAGTCGATCGAGTTGCTGGAAAAGGGCGCGCCCGGCATCCACTTCTATACGTTGAACCGCAGCACGGCCACTCGTGAGATCTACGCCGCTCTCCAGTCCGCTGGATTCACTGCCCGTTAGATAGTGCAAACCCCCTTGATTGAAGGTATGGTTTGTGACATTCTAGACGAAACCATTATTTAGGAGGTCGCCGTGTTTTTCCGCCGGGCTGCTTGTGTTCTGCTTTTCGGAGTGTTCTGTTTCTTGGCTTCATCCAATCTGCAAGCTGATGTAACGGGAAGCATATTGGGCGTGGTGCGGGACGCAAGTTCTGCCGTTGTCGCCAACGTACAGATGACGGTAACAAACGTGGAGACGAACCAAACTCAGTCCACTCAGACTGATGCGACCGGGCAATATCGCATCCTGGCCTTACCGGTGGGGAACTACCGCATCGAGGCTACGGCGGCCGGGTTCCAGAAGTTTGTGGCCACGGGCATCGAACTGACCGTCAACGAGCAGAGGCGCGTCGACATCACGCTTGAGGTCGGTAACATCCAGCAGGAGGTGCAGGTGAACGCCACCGCGGTTCAGGTGGAAACCACGAACACGCAGCTTGGCGAGGTGATCGACCAAAGGAAAGTGCTGAGCCTTCCCCTCAACGGGCGCAGCTATATCGATTTATTGGGATTGCAGGCTGGTGTCGTGCCGACCACCGTGGGTTCCATGCAGCAGGATCGGCCCGTTTCCGGCGATCTTTCGGCGGGCAACATTTCAGTGAACGGACAACGAGAAACGGCAAATGCCTTCCTGGTCAATGGAGGCGATGTCACCGAGGGAAGAAACCTTGGGACCGCGGTGATTCCCAATCTCGATTCGGTGGCTGAGTTCCGGTTGTTGACCAATTCCTTCGACGCGGAATATGGCAAGTTCAGCGGCGCCGTCATGAACGCCATCACCAAAACCGGCACGAACGGTTTTCACGGCGATGTGTTCGAATTTCTCCGTAACGACAAGCTAGACTCGCGGGGCTTCTTTGACATCACGCGCGGCGTTTTCCGCCGCAATCAGTTCGGTTACGCCGTTGGTGGACCCATCTGGAAGAATAAAATCTTCTGGTTCACAGATTACCAGGGCACGCGCGAGGCACAGGGCATATCCAGCGGTCTGGTTCAGGTGCCCAGCGCGGCTATGCGTGGCGGTGACTTCAGCGGCATGAACGCCCTCACTGGAACGGTAAACGGCCCTTACTGGGCCCAGGTGCTGTCGAATCGATTGGGTTATGCCGTATCGAACAACGAACCCTACGGTGGCTGCACCGTCCCGGGCAACTGCGTGTTTCCGGGTGACGTGATTCCGCAGCGGGCGTTTGCACCACCGACCGTCCCAACAATGAAGTATATTCCGCTTCCGAACTTCGGGTCTGACCTGTACTCAACGGCCGGTCAAAACCAGACGGTGCGCGATGATAAAGCCGGGCAACGGGTCGACATCAACAATCAGAAGACCGGCAACTGGTACGTGTATTACTTTTTTGATGACACGACATTGAAGAGCCCGTTCGCGGGCGCGAACGTTCCAGGTTTTCCCACTATCACGCCGCAGCGTTCGCAACAGGCCGTGTTGAGCAACACCAAAGTATTCGGTCCCGGCACCGTCAACGAAGCGCGAGTCAGTTTCCTGCGAGCGGCTGTGGTTACGAACAAACCCACGGCGGGCTTCGGCAAACTGTCCGACTTAGGTTTCGTCGAGAACCAAGGCCTGGGCATCTTTCCCTCCGGACCCCCTGGTTTTGAAGGGCTGCCGCCGATGTCGTTCGACAACCTGGGCCTGAGCGTAGGAACCAACACCCTCACCACGACCCAGCCGGACAACACCTGGGCCTTCTTCGAGTCGCTTTCCAAAATCAAGGGACCCCACACCTTCAAGATGGGAGGGGAATTCCGTTACTTCCAAATCAATGAGCGCAATGTGTGTGGACCCAACGGCAGCTTCGACTTCAACGGATCTGAAACCGGGAGTGACTTCGCTGATTATCTGCTGGGCGCCCCTGCAGGCTACACACAGTGCAGTATGCAGTTCCTCGATTCCCGCGGCAAATACGGAGGGGCTTTCTTCCAGGACTCGTACCGCCTGAGGCCAAATTTCACACTGAACTACGGTCTGCGGTGGGAAGTCAGCACGCCGTGGTATGACACCCAGAACAAGATTGAAACTTTGGTTCTTGGGCAGCAGTCCACCGTATTTCCCACCGCTCCAAAAGGGTGGGTCGTCCCTGGCGACGCGGGGATTCCAAGCACTCTCGCGCCGACCCGCTATAACAACTTCGCACCGCGTCTTGGAATCGCGTATTCACCAGGCTTCAGTGAAGGTGCGCTGGGCAAGGTCTTCGGCGGTCCAGGTAAAACGAGCATCCGCGCATCCTATGGGATCTACTACACGTCGATTGAAGACTTAAATCTCTTCTATGAGGTGGGCGATGCGCCGTATGGGCTTTATTGGCCCAGCATCGTGCCACCACTTTTCGAATTGCCGTTTCAGGATCGCGGAGATGGAAAGTCTCAAGGACAGAGGTTCCCCTTCGTGTTCCCGGTTCCGGGATCTGAAGCCAACAAGACACTGAATTACTCCGTTTATCTCCCGATCCAGGGATCACCAGGGTACGACCCGCACAATCACGTCCCTTATGCAGAGCACTACAACTTCAGCATCCAGCGAACGTTGACCCCGGCCACTGTCCTTACTTTGGCGTACGTGGGCACTCAAGGCCACCGGCTGATTGCGCAGCGGGAATCCAATCCCGGCAACGCGCAGCTTTGCCTCAGCCTGATGGGTTCCGGGGTCATGGCAGGCACTCAAGAGTGCGGACCAGGTCTTGAACTGGGTACCTTCACCCGCCCGGATGGAACCGTAGTGAACGGAACCCGTGGGCCTTTTGGGCCCAATTTTGGCAGTAATTCCTACACTTCGAATATAGCCAACTCCAGCTACAATGCTATGGAGATTACGGTCGAACGCAAGGCAGCCGATGTGACATTCCTGGCCGCCTACACATTTTCAAAGGCCATGGACGATTCATCGGCGTATGGCGAGTCGGTCAACTTCACCAATTACGCGTTGAGCCGTGCACTATCGCAGTATGACCTCACTCACAATTTCGTCTTCAGCTACAATTGGTCCCTGCCATTTGAAAAAGCGACCGCGCTGCCGAAGCGGTTGACCCAAGGCTGGAACCTGATCGGGATCACCCGGTTTGCTTCCGGTTTTCCAGTAGGCATCTCTCAAAGTGGAGATCTATCCCTGCTTGGCGCCAGCGGGGTGAGTGAGCCGGATTATGTCGGTGGCCTGCACACTCAGGATCCGCGTCAACCGGCGGCTGATGGCAGCGGACCGAATGGTTACTTCAACCGGAGCGCTTTCACATCCGGCCCGCTGGGCGGTATCGGGACGTCCAACCGGCGTTTCTTTCACGGTCCCGGCATCAATAACTTCGATTTGGCGCTGCACAAAACAACCAGGATTCGTGAAAGCATCTCAATGGAATTCCGCGCCGAGTTCTTCAACGCTTTCAACCACGCGCAGTTCAACAACCCGAGCGGGAATTATGCCAGCTCGCAGTTTGGGTTAGTGACCAGCGCCAAGGCGCCACGGATCGGCCAACTGGCTTTGAAGTTTCTCTGGTAGATTCAACGGGGCAGCCTCGAGCCAACCGGCGCCGGGACACACTGCGAACTGGCGCCTAAGACACAGGGAGACTGGAGAGCGGAGTAGATCTTGCGCGTGGCCGTGACTGCGCCTTAGGGGCAGAGAAGTGGATGCCAGAGGCGTTTTGACCGCAGGCGCGTAGCCGTCCGCGAATTCAGTCGCGGAATTCAGTGCCGTTAAATAAGGTGCCACCCCCTTGATTGGGGGTATGGTTTGTGACATTCTAGACGCAACCATTTATTTAGGAGGTCTTTGTGCGATTTCGTCGATCAACATCTGTCCTGCTGTTCGGAATAATGAGCCTCGTTGCTTCATCCACTCTGCGGGCTGACGTGACGGGAAGTATTCTGGGCGTGGTCCACGACGCCACGCAGGCCGTCGTGGCCGGCGCAAAAATTGTCGCCACCAACGCGGAAACGAATCTCACTCGAGAGACCGTGACTGCGGTTGATGGCTCCTATCGTCTCCTGGCGCTGCCCGCCGGAACATACAAGGTCACAGCAACCGCTTCCGGCTTCCAGCAATACGTCACTACCGACATCGACGTGAAGGTGAACGACCAGTTGCGCATCGATATCACGCTCCAGGTGGGCAGTGTGCAACAGGAGGTCAACGTTACCGCCAACGCGGTGCAGGTAGAGACCGCCAGCACGCAACTCGGCGACGTGATCGAGTCGAAGAAGATGCTGGCGCTGCCTCTGAACGGCCGAAGCTATATCGATCTGCTCGGCTTGCAGGCGGGCGTCGCGCCCGAATCTGCCGGCACTATCGGCGGGGACCGGCCGGTATCCGGGATGCTGTCCACGGGCAACGTCTCCGTCAACGGCCAGCGCGAGACCTCCAATGCGTTTCTGGTGAACGGCGGTGACGTCAGCGAGGGCCGCAACCTGGGCGCCGGGCTGATCCCGAATCTTGACTCCATCGCAGAATTCCGGCTCATCACCAACAGCTTCGACGCCGAATACGGCAAGTTCAGCGGCGCGGTAATGAACGCCGTCACGAAATCAGGGACCAACGCTATTCACGGAGATGCGTTTGAATTCCTGCGCAACGACAAGCTGGATGCACGCAATTTCTTTGTGGCCAATAAGTCCGAGCTGCGGCGCAACCAGTTCGGCTACGCGATCGGTGGACCATTCTGGAAGAATAAGCTTTTCTGGTTCACCGATTATCAAGGCTCGCGCCAGGTTGTTGGCGCCGAAACCGGCATCGTCCAGGTAATCCCCTCCGCTCAGCGCCAGGGTAACTTCAACCCGTCCGATTTGTCAGGCGTGATCGACGGATCTTATTGGGCCCAAGTACTCTCACAACGCTTGGGCTATACCGTGAACAACGGCGAACCCTATAGCTTCGCCGGCTGCACGCTCACAAGCGATTGCGTTTTTCCGGGCGGCGTGATCCCGCAGAGGGCCTGGTCGAAGCCCTCTATTGGAATCTTGCCTTATATTCCCGTTGGAAATGTCGATCCGGCTGCGGGTCTTTTCTCCGATAACAGTCAAAAGAACCGGGTTCAGGACGACAAAGCCGCGCAACGCGTCGACTTCATCAACCAGAAAACCGGCAACTGGTCATGGTATTACCACTTCGACGACTCCAACGTTTTCAACTCTCTTCCTGCGGCCAGTGTGCCGGGCTTCCCCTCCTTCACTCCGACCCGGGCCCAGCAGATCGTGATGAGCAACACCAAGACTCTCGGGCCAACTGCAGTGAACGAAGCTCGCGTAAGCTTTTTCCGTACTGCGACGACGACCGATAAGCCGAAGGGTAGTTTCGCGAAACTGGCCGACCTCGGCTTTATTACCGGTCCCGGGACCCTGGGCATTATCCCCTCGGGGCCGCCTGGGTTTCCGGAAGCCGTGCCGGATGTTTACTTTAACAACTTCGGCATCGGCGTGCCCTCGTTGACTACCAACCAACCGAATAACACTTGGATGTTGACCGATGGGTTTTCCATGGTCAAAGGCGTGCACACGCTCAAGTTCGGAGGCGAATTCCGCTACCTGCAAGTCAACGAGCGGAACGTCTGCGGGCCCAACGGGGTGTTCACTTTCGATGGAACGGTGACGGGCGTCGATTTCGCCGACTATCTGCTGGGCGCACCTACCAGTGATAACGGTTTCAACCAATGCAGCATGCAGTTGCTGGACTCTCGCACCCGTTACGGCGGCGCTTATGGTCAGGATTCCTGGAAAGTGAAGCCGAACTTCACTCTGAACCTCGGGTTGCGCTGGGAAGTGAGCATGCCGTGGTACGACACGCAGGGGAAGATCGAGACCATAGTTCCCGGTCTGCAGTCCACACAGTTTCCGACGGCGCCAACGGGTTGGGTAGTGCCTGGCGATCCGGGTATTCCGAGTACCCTGGCACCGACGCACTACAACAACTTCGCTCCGCGAGTCGGCTTGGCCTATTCGCCTAATTTCAACGATGGCATACTCAAGAAGATCTTCGGGGGGCCTGGCAAAACGAGTATCCGCGCCTCTTACGGCATTTATTACACATCCATAGAAGACTTGAGTCTTTTTTACGAGGTAGGAGACGCACCCTTCGGCCAATATTGGACCAGTCCGACCGGCGTCCTGTTTGACGAACCGTACCGCACACGCAACAACGGAGAATCACAAGGGCAGCGTTTCCCATTCGTATTCCCGGTGCCGGGCAGTCCGGCGAACAAAACGCTGGATTATGGCAAGTATGAACCCATCAACGGTTCCCCAGGCTACGACATTCACAACCGTATGCCCTACGCCGAACACTATAATTTCTCCATCCAACGCGAGTTGTCCAAGTCAACCGTGCTGACCTTGGCTTACGTAGGAACACAAGGCCACAAGCTGATTGCACAATACGCCGCCAACCCCGGCAATGCCGCCTTCTGTATGCAGCTCAATGCTGAAGGCGCCGTCGATTTGACTACCGGACTCTCCAACCCTGCATGCGGTCCGGGCACAGAGCAGCACACATTCCAGCTCCCCAACGGGACGAAGGTCTACGGAACCAGGACGGCACTGGGGCCCAACTACTGTCCCAATTCGATCCCCACCCACCTGTGCTTCGGCAACAGCGACAGTTTCATTTCCAACATCTCCAATTCGAACTACAACTCTCTCCAGGTCACCGTGGAACGCAAGGCCTCCGATGTTACGTTCCTGGCGGCGTACACGTTCTCCAAGGCGATTGACAACGCTTCGGCCTTCGGCGACTGGGTGAATTTCTCGAATTTCCGGCTCAGCCGCGGACTCTCGTCGACCGACCTCACACACAACTTCGTAGCCAGTTACAACTGGGCCATCCCGTTTGATCGTGCGTTCAGCAGCCTGCCGAAGCGCCTGACGCAAGGGTGGAATGTAACAGGTATCAGCCGATTCTCCACCGGGTTTCCCATCGGCATTACCCAAGGGCGCGGGGATGTATCTCTTGTCGGCGATGGCTACTGGTCCTACCAACCGGATATCGTCGGACCGGTGGTCACTCAAGACCCGCGGAAGCCTGGTCCAAATGGCGCTAACACCTACTTTCTACCCGACGCGTTCGCTTCGGCAGCCCTCGGAAGCTTTGGCACGGCGAACCGCCGATTCTTCCACGGCCCCGGAATCGTGAACACTGATTTCGGGATATCGAAGCGGACTACAATTCATGAGTCCATGGCATTCGAGATCCGCGGTGAATTCTTCAACATCTTCAACCACACGCAGTTCTCTTCTCCGGACGGCAACTTCAGCAGCGACTTATTCGGAGTGGTCACCAACGCGCGGGATCCGCGCATCGGGCAGGTCAGCGCTAAGTTCTACTGGTAAACGGCTCGCGGGCAGGGCAGGCGTCATCGCTTGTCCTGCCTTTCCATGAACCAATTCCCTCGATTTGATCTGAGCGGCCAAGTCGCCCTGGTGACCGGCGCGGCTCGCGGGTTAGGGCGCGCCATTGCGCTTGCACTGGCTCACGCGGGCGCCGATGTTGCGCTCGGCCTGCGTGATGTCAGCACCGGCACCGGGCTGGCGGAAGAGATCCGGGCCCTCGGCCGGCAGGCCTTGCCGCTGCAGATGGATGTTCTGAATCTCGATCAGATCACGCGCGCCATCGATGAGACGGTCCGGCATTTCAGCCAGCTCGACATTCTCGTCAACAACGCCGGCGGCGGAACTACCGGGCTCGCCGAAGACGTGACCGAGCGCGATTACGACCTGACCATGGACTTGAACGCGAAGGCCACGTTTTTCGCAAGCCAGGCGGCGGGGCGAGTGATGATGCGTCAGCGCGGCGGGAGGATCATCAATCTGAGTTCGCAAGCCGGGTTTGTGGCACTGCCCACCGAATCGGTCTACTGCATGAGCAAGGCCGCCATCTCTCACCTGACGAAATGTCTCGCGGTCGAATGGGGCAAGCACAATATCACGGTGAATGCCGTGGCGCCGACGTTCATTGCCACGCCCGGCACAGACGAAGCGCTGTCGGACGCCGCCTTTCGCGCCGACGTCATCGAGCGCATCGCCGGGTTGCACCGGATTGGCGAGCCGATGGATGTTGCCGGCGCCGTGGTGTTCCTGGCGTCGCCCGCGGCCTCTCTCATTACGGGCCACACCATTCTCATCGACGGCGGCTGGACGGCCCGGTAATTTACTCTGATAGGCTGGAAAGTTGCGCAAGACGATCCAAGAATCGCGCCCCCATTTCTTCACCATCCTGGCCCTTTGCCTGGTGTGTTCCGCGGCATCGTTGGCGCAGAACGCTGATACATATCGGCAAGAAGCGCTGGAGCTTGCGCGCAATAAGTCCTGGGATCAAGCCATCGACAATTACCGCAAAGCGCTGGCGCTCGAACCGAACGACGCCGGCACCCACTACAACCTGGCGCTCACTCTGAAATACAAAGGGGATTCCAAAGCCGCGATTGAGGAATTCGAGGCGGCTGCGCGGCTCAGGCCGAAGTGGGCCGAGCCGCGTTATGGGATAGGCGCCGCCGAGTATGATTTGCACGAGCTGCCGGCTGCCGAGAAGGATCTGCGCGCGGCGGTCGAGCTCGACCCGAAGAATGCCGCCGCGCGGCGCTTTCTCGCGCGCGTGTATCTCGAACAGAGCAATCCTTCCGCTGCTGCCGCGGAACTCCGGCAGGCGCTGCAATTGAAACCTTCGGCCGAGATGCATTTTGAACTGGGACTGGCGGAGGGCCAGCTCGGCAATCTGGAAGCCGCTGCGGCGCAGTTTCGGCGGGCCACGGAGCTCAACCCAAGCTCCGCGGCGGCGCATTCGCGGCTGGGCGTGACGCTGCGCCGCCAGGGCGATCATGCGGGCGCGCTGGCTGAGTTCAAGAAGGCCGTCGAACTGAGCCCAAGAGATCCGGATTTTCAGTACGACCTCGGCATGGAGCTGAAGGCCGGCGACGATCTGACGGGCGCAACTACCGCATTTCGCCGCGCCATCGATCTGAAGCCTGATTTCGAGCAAGCGCATTACAACCTGGGCGTCGCGCTGCGTGCGCAGGGACAAACGCAGGCCGCGCAGGCCGAATTGAAGGAATTACGAGGGCTGCACGATTTCCGCACGCGCCTGGCGCAGTCCAAGAGCTTGATCCTCCAAGGCGTGGAAGCGCTGAAGCAGCAGAAGCTCGATGACGCCCTCGATCTATTCCAGAAATCGGCGGAAGAAAGTCCGGAACTGGCCACGGGCCATTACTACGTCGGCCTCACGTGGGAACGGAAGGGCGAACCCGATCGCGCGCTCGCGGCCTATCAGAAGGCGCTCGAGCTCAAGCCCGATTACGCGCAAGCCCATTCCAGTCTGGGCCTGCTCTACTGGCGCGGAAACGATCGCGCTCGCGCTTTGGACGAGTTCCGGCAGGCGGTTATCAATGATCCGGACCTGGCCGAGGCGCACTACAACTTCGGCCTGGCGCTCGCGCAGTCGGGCCGCCTGGACGAAGCCGCTCGCCAACTGAGTGAAGCTGTCAGCCTCGATCCCCAGTACACCGACGCGCGGATACAATTGGGGTTGGTCCTCAGCCAGAACAACGATGCGGGCGGCGCGGCGAACGTCTTCCGCGAGGTGGTGCGCCGCAATCCGAACTTCGCCGAAGCGCACAATAACCTGGGCCTGGTGCTGCTACAAAGCGGCAATCTGTCGGCCGCACACGCGGAATTTCGTGAAGCCGTGCGCCTCAAGCCACGCTACGCCGAAGCGCATTATAATCTGGCACTGGCGCTTCATCAGGAAGGAAAGGAGGCGGAGTCGCGCGCGGAACTGGAGAAGGCGTACGAGATTGCTCCCGAGCTTAGAAATGCCGCGGCGGCCCGCCAATAAAGGTTACGAATGTTCACGAACAAAAACCCGCAGGTCCCCGCCACCATGCGTGGCCCTGCGCTACTCATTCTGTTGATGCCGGCAGTTGCACTTGGCGCTGATGCCGTCTGCCAGGTGGCGTCGCCCACGGCGAGCTTCTCGATCCCGCATGTCGCATCGGCGCACGCGCTGAATACCGATCCAACGTCGCAGACCTGGTCGCATGCGGCCTCCGCCTGGATCACCAAGGACTGCACGCATGAGATTGACTATCCCAATCTCAAGACTGAAGTGCGCGCATTTTGGACCGATTCCGATCTCTATCTGCTGTTCGTCTGCCCGTACACGGAGCTGAACCTGTGGCGGCCCGCCGACAACAGCAAGGACCGTCTCAAACTCTGGGACCGTGACGTGGTGGAGTTTTTCCTGGGAGACGACTGGAAGGACATCAAGCGCTACCGTGAGTTTGAAATCGCGCCCACTGGCGACTGGGTGGATCTCGCCATCGACCTCAACAAAGAAAGCTACGACTCGAAGTGGAATTCCGGCTACGAGAAACAGGGCCGCATTGATGAGCAGCGTCACATCTGGTACGCGGCAACGCGCGTCCCGCTGAAATCCGTGAGTGAGCAGCCGGTGAATGCAGGGACCAAGTGGCGCGCAAACCTGTACCGCATTGACGGCCTCGGAGCCGATCCGCAGCGTCATTTCATGTGCTGGCAACCCACCTGCGTGGTCAACCGCGATCCGAACCATGTGCCGGAACATTTCGGAACTTTGATCTTCACCAAGTAAATCGCGTGACTCTCTCGATTCGCATTCTCATCCTCGTCACTTTATTAACCACATTAACCACCTCTCTGAGCGCGCAGGACGCTCAAGCGGGCAGGCGGCGGTTCACCGCGCTTTGCGCGGGCTGTCACGGCGCGGGTGGCACGGGAGGCGAGCGCGCGCCGGCGCTCGTCGGGCGCGGTGTATCGCGCGTGCACTCCGAGCAGGATCTGCGCGACATTATTCGCAACGGCATTCCCTCTGCCGGCATGCCCTCATTTCGATTGCCGGAAACGCAGTTCGAAGAACTGGTGGCCTATGTCCACGGCCTGCGTGCGCCGGCGGCCGACAGTCCGGCTCCCGGCGATGTTGCAGCCGGGGAACAATTCTTCTTCGGCAAAGGGAATTGCGCAGCGTGCCACACCGTGGGCGGGCGCGGCGGCTGGATCGGCGGCGACCTTTCCTCGCTCGGCAGGCGCCGGAGCCTCCCGGAGATCGAAAGCATCCTACAAAACCCAAGCCGGCGCATCACTCCGGGTTACGAAGTGGCCACCGTCCGCCTTCGTGACAGCTCTGCGCTGCGTGGCCTCGTCAAGAACGAGAGCACCTTCGATCTGCAACTCCAGGAGCTCGATGGAAAGCTGCGGCTTCTGAAGCGTGACGAAATCGCCGCCGTGGATCGCGAGAAGAATTCGCTCATGCCTCCCGTTCACGCAAGCGAAGCCGAACTGCGCGATCTTCTCGCCTATCTGAGCCGTCTTGATGGGAGTGCGCCAACCCACGCCGGGGCCGAAGCCCCTCCGCTTTCCGGCTCGGTGTCGTTCGCACAAATCCGCGATCCTAAGAAAGGCGATTGGCCCACTTACCATGGCGTTCTGACCGGGAATCGCCACAGCGCGATCGATCAGATCAACGCTTCAAATGTTGCCGCGCTGACTGCGCGCTGGGTCTTCACCATCGGCCGTTCCAGCAAACTCGAGAACACGCCCATCGTCGTAGACGGCGTGATGTATGTGACAGCGGTCAACGAAGCCTACGCTCTCGACGCGCGAACCGGCCGCACCATCTGGCACTATGAAAGGCCGCGCAGCAAAGGCCTTTCCGGCGATGCGGCGGGCGGCATCAATCGCGGCGTGGCGATCCTCGGTGACCGTGTGTTCATGGTCACCGACAATGCGCACCTGCTCGCACTACACCGTCTCACAGGCAGTCTGCTTTGGGACGTGGAGATGGCCGACTGGCGCGTGAACTACGGCGCCACCTCCGCGCCCCTGGTGGTCAATGACCTCGTCATCTCCGGCACCTCAGGCGGCGATGAGGGCATCCGCGGTTTTGTCGCGGCTTACAAAGCCTCCACCGGCGAACGCGTCTGGCGTTTCTGGACGATCCCCGCTCCGGGCGAGCCACTGTCCGAAACCTGGGGCGGCAAGGCGCTGATCCACGGCTGCACCGCTGCCTGGCTCACCGGCACATACGACGCGGAAACCAACCAGCTCTTCTGGACCACCGGCAATCCCTGCCCGGACTACAACGGCGACGAGCGCCAAGGCGACAACCTGTATTCCGACTCCGTCGTTGCGCTCGATCCTGCCACGGGAAAACTGCGCTGGTATTTCCAGTACACCCCTCACGACGTCCACGATTGGGATTCCGCGCAGACTGCCATGCTCGTCGATGCCCCATTCCAGGGTCGCGAGCGCAAGCTTCTTCTGCATGCCAACCGCAATGGGTTCTTTTACGTTCTCGACCGCACCAGCGGACAATTTCTGCGCGCCACGCCATTTGTCCAGAAGCTCAACTGGGCGAAGGGCATTGCCACCGATGGCCGGCCCATCGTCAACCACGATGCCGACCCTACACCGCAGGGCGCGAAGGCCTGTCCCTCCGTAGACGGCGCGACCAACTGGTTTTCTAACGCCTATAATCCGGCAACCGGGTTGTTCTACCTGATGGCTCTCGAAAAGTGCAACATCTTTACCAAGTCCGATGCCGTCTGGACGGCAGGCGAATCGTACTATGGCGGTGAGACACGCGAGGTTCCAGGTGAGCAGGCTCAGAAGTTCCTGCGCGCCATCGACCTGGAAACCGGCAAGATCGCCTGGGAGATTCCACAACCCGGGAGAGGGCACTCCTGGGGAGGCGTGCTGTCAACGGCGGGCGGGCTCGTTTTCTTCTGTGAAGAGAGCGGCGCTTTCGCGGCCGCTGACTCCCGTTCCGGCAAGCTTCTCTGGCATTTCCAGACCAACGAGTTGTGGAAGGCCTCGCCCATGACCTATATAGCGGGCGGCAAGCAGTACCTGGCCGTCGCCGCCGGGGGCAACGTCTTAGCGTTCTCATTACCGTAATAGCACCACCGCTCGGCCGTCCAGCTTGACAAAACCCGTATCCAAGGCCAACTATTAACCTAACGAAGCGTTTCGCTGCCGGGAGTCATCAAACGCATTAGGGAAGCCATGTTTCGGGCCGTTCGAGAACAAATCGACACCATTTTCCGGGAAGATCCGGCCGCCAAAAGTACTCTCGAAATCTTCCTTTGTTACCCCGGCTTTCACGCGATCCTGTTCCACCGTCTCGCTCACAAGCTGTACACCGCGGGCGTTCCACTGGCTCCGCGCCTGGTCTCGCAAATTTCGCGGTTCCTCACGGGCATCGAAATTCACCCCGGCGCCAGGATCGGCCGTCGCTTTTTCATTGATCACGGCGCCGGCGTGGTCATCGGAGAAACCGCCGAGGTCGGCGATGACTGCCTGCTCTACCAGGGCGTGACGCTCGGCGGCACGGGCAACGAAAAGGGCAAGCGCCACCCCACGCTCGGCGACCGCGTGGTCGTGGGTACGGGCGCGAAAGTGCTGGGCAGCATCCGCATTGGGAATGACGTCAAGATCGGCGCGGGGTCCGTGGTTGTGCATCCGGTGCCTGACGGGTCTACCGTCGTCGGCATCCCGGGCAAGGTGGTTCGCACGCGGCGGGAAGCCGCGGGCCTACTGGAGCATGGCAACCTTCCGGATCCCGAAGGGCAAGCCATCGACGAGTTGAAACATCGCGTCGCCGACCTGGAAAACAAGCTGCGAATTCTCGCCGAGCGTCTCGAGCTCGAAGCACGAAAGATGTGACAGCGTTTTCCTTCTGGCTTCTCGGAACTGCTGCGCTGCTGCACGCCGAGACCTTCACGTACTGGATCGAGTCTTGTTCCCCCGAGGTCTCACACCAAACCACGTGTGCCTCCGGGGACCCGCAGTTGGCCGAGTGGGCCATGGAGGCCTGGCAGAAGGCGGCGCGCCCGAGTCTTACCTTTGCGACAGCCGCTGAAAATCACGCGCGCGTCCGTATCTATTGGAATTCCGGCCGTATGAGGCTGTATGGCGAAGCGCGTCCCATCCTGGTGGATGGCAAGCGCGGCTCGGCCATTTATGTAAACCCGGACGTATCACAGCTTGGCGAAGAGATCCATCAGGCGGCGGAGCATGACCCGCTCCTCCGCGATGCCATTGTTTATCTCACCTGTCTGCACGAAAGCGGGCACGCGCTCGGCCTGTCACACACCGGCAAGTTCGAGGACATTATGTACAGCTTTGGATTCGGCGGCGACATTGTCGAGTACTTCGAGCGGTATCGCCGCAGAATCACGGAGCGCCAGGACATCCGCGCGCAATCGGCTATTTCCGCTTACGACCGCCGGCGCCTGCTGCAGTTATTCAGGCAGCATCCCTGATGCTGCGCTACGATGGGATTTGGCCCAACCCCTGCCACGCCTGCGGTCCAACCTGGACTTCATGCCGTCTCCACTGCGCGACCGTCCTGGTCTGCTGATTCGCGATCCCTTCCGCTACTCGGATCTCACGCTCATCATCCCGCCTCTGCTCGTCGAGAGCCTTCGCTGTTTCGATGGGCAGCAAACCGAACTCGACGTCAAAGAAATTCTGGTGCGGGGGACGGGCGACCTGGAAACCGGCGACCTCGCCACGCATCTGATCGATACGTTAAGCAACGGCGGCTTTCTCGAAAACGATGTCTTTGAGCGCATCAAAGACGAGCGGCACCGGCAGTTTGCCGGCGCTCCGCAGCGAGAGGCGATCCACGCCGGAAACTCTTACCCGAACGCGGTCCAGCCTCTGCGTGCGACCCTGGGCCGCTACATGGGTGGACCTCAGAATCCGGCGGAGTCCGACGGCCTCCTGGGCATCGCGGCGCCGCACGTCAGTCCCGAAGGCGGATGGCAATCTTACGGCGCCGCGTATGGGATGATGGCGCCGCAGTACAAGGACCGCACGTTCGTCGTGCTTGGCACCTCGCACTACGGCGAGCCCGAACGTTTCGGCTTGACTCGCAAACCGTTCGTGACGCCTCTGGGCGAAAGCCAGGTGGAAGTACGGCTGGTCGACTGGCTCGAAGAGAAGGCGGGCCCGGCCGTTCAGATGGAAGATTATTGCCACGCCATCGAACACTCCATCGAGTTTCAGGTGCTTTTTTTGCAGCACTTGTATGGACCCGGCATTCGCATTCTGCCCATCCTCTGCGGGCCATACGCGCACAGCATCTACCTGGGAGGCAAGCCGGAAACGGACGATGGTGTGTCTCGATTTCTCGACGCGCTCAGTGAAATGGCCGCGCGGGAAGCCGGACGATTGTTCTGGGTGCTCGGCATCGATATGGCGCACATGGGCCGCCGCTACGGTGATTCCTTCGATGCACGCGCCGATCAGGGCGCCATGGTCGGAGTCACGGAACGTGACCGCACTCGCCTGGACCGGGTCGCTTCCGGCGACGCCGACGGCTTCTGGAGCCTGGTGCAGGAGAAGCGCGACGATCTGAAGTGGTGCGGTTCCTCGGTGCTGTACACGTTTCTGAAAGCGTTGCCGGAGGCGCGCGGCCGCCTGCTGCGCTACGAGCAGTGGAATATCGACGAACAGAGCGTGGTGAGCTTCGGCGGCATCGCGTTTGACCGCGAATTGCCCCGCGGCTAGCGGCTACATCTGACCTTCGTCCGCCGACGGTCCATAGATCGACGGCACTGGAATATTGTTCAACCGCAGATACACCCCCAACTGCGCGCGGTGATGGATGGTGTGGTTCATCACCATGCTGCGCAGAACAGCGATCTTAGGCATGGTGAAGATGGTCTTGCCGCCTACCAGTAGAGACCACGGTTTCATGAGCTGCTCATCGCTTGCCGCCGCAATGGCCGCGCGCGCATCCTTCACGTTCTTATCAAACAACTCCAGGACGTGCTGGCGCGACTGCGCCACCGTGCCTTGAGGACGGGGTGTGCCCGCTGGGGCGATGTCGAGCGAGTCCTGCGCAATGGTGGGCACTGCCCAGCCAGGCATCTCCGCCACGTGCCCCGCCAGCCTCCCCAGCGTCATCGATTTCGGGTGAGGCTTCCACGCCAGATCGTTCTCCGGAATGCGCTCCAGCGTCTTCCGCGTGTTGGACATCTCATGATCGAATTCAGGCAGTAGTGCTTGGCTGATGGCCATCCGTTCCTCCACGAAACCGATTCTATTTCATTCTTCACGTACCGTCTCAGCGGGATTCAATGTGGCTACCCGAAGCGCTGGAATCAGGCCTGCCACCGCCGCGACAGCCAGCAACCCGAGTGCCACGCCGGCGTAGGTAAGCGGGTCGAGCGCGCTCACGCCGAAGATCAGGTGTTCGAGCACTTTGGATGACAACCCGGCAAGCACGCACCCCACGGCAACGCCCGCCAGCGCCAGCGAAACACCCGGCAGCGTGGCATCGCGAATCGCGCGTGGGATGGTCGAACCGAGCGCGATGCGAATGCCCAGCTCGCGCCTCCGCTCCGCCACGGATTGCGCCATCAGGCCGTAAATTCCGACCACCGCCAACAAGAGCGCCAGCGCCGCCAGCGCGCCCAGCAGCGTTGCCTCAAACCGCTGCGACTTGAGCGACTCGGCACGGACATCTTCAACGTTATGAAAAGCCGCGATGGGCAATAACGGATCAACTGTAGCGGCGACGCTTTGAATGCCGCGAATGATTCCCGCCCGACGGCCGGACGCCCGGACGATCCAACTCGGCGAAACCCAGATGTGAATCAGGGTCAGAAACTCGCCGGACGTCTGGGCTGCGGGAATGTAGACCGTAGGCGTGGGTTGTAGTGGAGCGCTCGGATCCCATCCGGGCGTCTGCTGGACATCGCCGACAACACCGACAATCGCACTGCCTTGTTCCACCTTGATATGGCTGGCCAGCGCGTCCTGCCTGGAGAGATATTTCCTTACGAATGCCTGGTTCACGATCACCACAGGTGCTGACGACGAGCTGTCGTTTTCACGAAAGGCACGCCCACGAAGCAACGGTATGCGTAGTGTGTGGAAATAATCAGGCGTGACGTAGCAAAGGTCGGTAATGATGTCTTTGTCGCTCGCTTCCGGCCCATCCAGGCGGCGGAATCCACTGTTCACATGCCGCTCGTAAGGAAGCCGGAGACCCACCGCCGCCGATTCCACTCCCGGCAGTTCCCGGATGCGCGCAAGGCCGGAGTTGAAGAGCCGGTTCACGCTCTCGCTGGTTGTGTAGCGCGCGTCCTGCAATGAGAAACTAGCGGCAATCACATTCGCGGGATCGAAGCCGGGCCGCAAGCGGTAGAGGTGCATCAGCGTGCGAACCAAGAGGCCTGAGCCGATCAGCAGCAGCACAGCCAACGCGATTTCGCCGGACACCAGCATGCTCCGCGTCCAGCGCTTCCTCGCGCCGGCGATGCCCCTCGCTCCGCCTTCGGTGAGCGATGCGCGGATATCCACGCTGCTCGCCTCGAATGCCGGGAAGATTCCGGCCAGCACACTGGTAAGAAGCGCCAGCATTGCGGTCAGGGCGAGCACGCGCCCGTCCAGGCGGACGGCGGAGACCGCGGGGATCTGGTCCTGTGCCAGCCGCCTGAGCTCTACGATTCCGGCATAGCCTACAACCAGCCCCGCCACGCCCCCGGCAATCGCCAGAACCAGACTCTCGATCAGCAACTGCCGGATAATGGCGACGCGTGCGCCGCCGAGCGCCAGGCGGGTGGCCATTTCCCGCGTGCGCGATGCCGACCGCGCTAGTAACAGACTTGTAATGTTCGCGCACCCGATCAGCAGCACCAGCGCCACGGCTCCCCACACGATCAGCAGCGGTTTTCTCAAATCCTCGGTCTGGCCTTGTTGGAAAGTCTGCAGGTGAAACCGTAGCGACACATCTTTGGGAAGCGTCATCTGCGCAACCAGCCGCGCTCCGATGGCTTCGATCTGGGCCTCTGCCTCCGGCCATCTCACGCCGGGCTTCAGCCGCCCGATGACACCGTAATTGATTCCGCCGCCTTCGCCCGTCGTTGACGGCCGAAGGGGAACCCAGAGATCAGCTGGCGCGCTCGAACGGAAATTTTCCGGCATGACCGCGATGATCGTGTACGGTTCGCCACGGAGCATAACCGGCTTGCCTACGACCGACGGGTCGGCGTTGAAAACACCCTTCCACAAGTGATGGCTCAGGACCGTCAGGGCCTGGCCACCGGGGCGGTCCTCTTCGCGTGTGAATTCGCGCCCGATCATCGGCGGTACCCCCAGCACGCGAAAGAACCCCGAGCCCACGCGCTCCTGTTGCACATACTGCACATGGCCTGCGGCAACAAGATTGACGCCGCCGGAGCCCCCGTAAACTGCCGCATCCAGAAAGCCGGCATGATCGCGGACCATCTCCCATGTCTTGCCGTCCTGGCTCGTGTCGTCTCCATCGAACCCTGGAGCCCGAAGGTGCCGGGCAATCTGCACCAGCCTGTTCGGCTCGGGGTAGGGCAGCGGGCGGAGCAGTGTGGCATCTACCACGCTGAAGATGGCAGTGTTGGCTCCGATGCACAGCGCCAGGGTCAGAATGATGATGGTGCTGACCAAAGGAGTTCGCCGGAGGAACCGCAGAGCGTATCGGACGTCGAGCCAAAGACTCATGGACACACCTCAAGCAGCACGAATTCAGGTACGTAAGGCCGGCTCAACATGTTCCCCAATTGCGCAACCGGTTCGCTCCAGATCATACTGAATTATGCCCACTTCGCCGAGCCCACTCCCGGTGTGTGTGCACGGGCTTCGCAAGGCGTACAAAGATGTCCAGGCCGTGGACGGCCTCGATCTGGAAGTGCGCCCCGGCGAATGTTTCGGCCTGCTGGGTCCGAACGGCGCCGGAAAAACAACCACCATCGAGATCTGCGAAGGCCTGACGGAGCAGGATGCAGGCACGGTTGACCTTCTCGGATTGCGGTGGGAAACCGACGCCAGTGAGCTTCGGCAGCGCCTCGGCGTGCAGCTTCAGGAAACGCAACTTTCCGAAAAGCTGACAGTGGACGAAACACTGCACCTTTTTCGCAGTTTCTACCGCCAGGGGCCGTCGGTGTCCGAGGTGATCCGGATGGTGCAGCTCGAAGAGAAGCGGGGTTCGCGCGTGGGCGGGCTCTCGGGCGGCCAGAAACAGCGGCTGGCCATGGCGTGCGCGCTGGTTGGCGATCCTGATTTGTTGTTTCTCGACGAGCCGACTACGGGCCTGGACCCGCAGGCGCGCCGGCAGGTTTGGGATTTGATCGAACGCTTCAAGCGTGAAGGCCGCAACGTAATCCTGACTACGCATTACATGGATGAGGCGGAACGGCTCTGCGATCGCGTGGCCGTCATGGACCACGGCAAAATCATCGCACTCGGAACGCCGCGGGAGTTGATCGCATCCATCGTGGCCGAGCATGTGGTGGAGTTTTCCGTTGCGGACGGGAGTCCGATCGACCTCGCCACGCTCGAAAGGCTGGATGGCGTGCGCGTGGCGCGGCGCGAAAATGGCGCCTATGCGATGCAGGTGAGCGAGCTGCACCGCGCGGTGGCCGCACTTTTCGACGAGCTGGCAGGCCGCCGTATTCCGCTGACTGAGCTTCGCACGCATTCGGCGACGCTCGAGGACGTCTTTGTCACGCTCACCGGGAGGCATCTGCGCGATGAGTGAAGGAACCGTGCTGGTTAGCACGCGCGAAATGCGGCCCGCGGCCGAGCGCCGCTCCTTCGTCGAGCGCTCGCTCGTCCAGCTTACGCTGGTGCGCTTCCGCGAGTTCTGGCGGGAGCCGGAAGCCGTTTTCTGGGTCTTTGTCTTCCCGATCCTCCTCACCACCGGCCTGGGCATTGCATTTCGAAATCGACCCCCTGACGTTGTGAAGGTCGGAGCTGTGGGTTCGCAACTGGCAGGCGCATTGCGGGGGAACAAGTCGCTCTCCGTGGAAGTGCTGGATCGCGCGGCGGGAGAACAGGCGCTGCGCGCCGGGCGGATCGTCTTGCTCGCCGTACCAGGAACCGGCGGCGCTGTTACCTACCGTTATGACGACACGAATCCGGAAGGGCGCAACGCGAAGCTGCTTGTTGATCGCACGGTGCAGCACGCCGCCGGCGCGCATGATCCAGTGGCGGCCTCTGACGACCCGGTGCGAGAACCGGGTTCCCGATATATCGACTTCCTGGTGCCCGGCCTGCTGGGCATGAACCTGATGGGAAGCGGTGTCTGGGGTCTCGGCTTCGGCATTGTGGACGCGCGCAGAAGGAAGCTCCTCAAGCGGCTGATTGCCTCGCCCATGTCGCGTAGCCAATATCTGATGTCGTTTTTGCTGGCCCGGCTCGTGATGTTGTACGTGGAGGTGGCCGCGCTGATGGGCTTCGGCGTCCTGGTCTTTGGCATCCCGGTGCGTGGCTCGATTTGGGGGCTGGCGCTCATTTGTCTCCTCTCATCGCTTTCCTTCAGCGCGCTGGGGCTGCTACTCGCTTCCCGCGTGCAGACGATTGAAGGCGCTTCCGGGCTGATGAACTTTGTCATGCTGCCGATGTGGATCTTTTCGGGCGTTTTCTTTTCGGCGGACCGTTTTCCGGACGTGCTGCAGCCATTTATCCGCGCGTTGCCGCTCACCGCTGTGATTGATGCGCTGCGCGCCCAGATTCTGCAAGGCGCGGGGCTGGCTCATCTGGCGAACCAGCTCGCGGTCATTACCGGGTGGCTTTTCATTTGCTTTTTTGCCGCGCTGAAGCTGTTTCGCTGGCGATGAACAGCAAAGTTGGGCAGTTCATTCTGCGGCCTGCGGCACACCGCAGATCGTGATACAAGAGTACTCATGCTCCGCCGCACGTTTTTGCAAGCTACAACGGGAGCTGCTCTTGCCGCTGCAGCGACAACGCCGGGTGAAGGCATCCGGCTGGGCTTCGATACTTTCTCCATTCGTGATTTTCACTGGAAAGACATCCAGTACCTCGACTACGCCGCCAGCTTGAAGCTCGACACGGTCCAGCTTTCGAGCCTCGACGACTACGAGAGCCTCGATCCCGCGCATCTTGCCAAGGTGAAGGAGCACGCCGAGCGCGTGGGCATTTCCATTGACGCGGGCATTGGAACCATTTGCGATCTTTCGACGAATTGGGATCACAAGGAAGGCAATCCTACGGCGTATCTCCGCAAGGGCCTGGGAGTGGCGAAATCCGTGGGCGCGCACGTGATGCGTTGCAACATGGGGACGCGCGCCGACCGGCCCAATCTCGGCCGCTGCATGGAAGCCACGGTGAAGGCGCTGAAATCGGTGCGCTCGGAAGCCCTCGATGCGGGCGTCCGCATCGCGGTGGAAAACCACGCGGGCGATATGCAGGCTCGCGAAGTGAAAATGTTGATCGAGCAGGCTGGAACCGACTTCGTGGGCTCGTGCCTGGATAGCGGCAATCCGCTGTGGGCCGCTGAGGACCCGCTGCTCACGCTCGAGACGCTCGGCCCGTACGTCGTCACGACCCATATCCGCGACACTGCGGTCTTCGAACATCCGCGCGGCGCGGCTGTCCAGTGGGTGGCGCTCGGGGACGGCTCGGTCGACTTCCGCCGGTTTATGGAGCTCTACCAAAAACTCTGTCCGAAAGCTTCCATGCAGCTCGAGATCATCACCGGGATTCCGCCCGACATTCTTCCTTATCTCGAGCCGGATTTCTGGAAAGTTTTTCAGCGCACGCCAGCCTGGGAATTCGCGCGCTTCCTTAAGCTGGCGAAGAGCGGGCATCCTTACATGGGGCCGATGGTGATTGCAGGCTGGGGAGAGCACTCACCGGCGCTCGAAGCGGCATTCAAAGAACAGCAGCGCGTGGATCTGGAGCGCAGCTTCGAGTACGCGAAGAAAGTGCTGGGAGCCGGCGTGAGGTGGAAGAGTTGAGCGACACATCTCCCGTTCCCATCAAGCTCGGGTTCGACAGCTACTCGATCCGCGACTTTCGCTGGCGAGATATTCAACTGCTGGATTACGCTGCCGGCCTCAAGCTGGACACGATTCAGCTCTCCGGCCTCCACGATTATGAGAGCCTGGAGCCGGCGCACCTGGCGAAGGTGAAGGACCACGCAGAGCGGGTCGGAATCTCGATCGACGCGGGTATCGGTTGCATCTGTCCGATTTCGAGTGGCTGGTATGCGGGCCTGGGGACACCGACGGAATATCTGCGCAAGGGATTGACGGTTGCCAAAGCCGTGGGCGCGCATTCCATGCGCTGCTACATGGGTGGCCGCGGCGACCGTCCGAAGCTCGAGCAGTGCATGGCAGTTACCATCAATGCGCTGCGCTCGGTGCGCAACGAAGCGCTCGACCTGGGTGTCCGCATCGGCATCGAAAATCACTCAGGCGACATGCAGGCGCGTGAGGTGAAAGCTCTGATCGAAGCCGCCGGCAAAGATTTCGCCGGCTCCTGCCTGGACGCCGGAAACCCCATGTGGGTTGTGGAAGACCCGCTCGTCACGCTCGAAACGCTCGGGCCTTACGTGGTGACCACGCACATTCGCGATTCCGCTGTATTCGAGCATCCGCGCGGCGCCGCGGCACAGTGGGTCGCGCTGGGTGACGGGTCCGTCAACTTGCGCCGCTTCGTCGAGTTGTACCGCAAGCTGTGCCCGCACGCGGGTATGCAGCTTGAAATCATCACCGGCCGGGCGCCGACGGTGCTGTCGTATCTCGAGCCCGATTTCTGGAGCGTGTTCCCGCACATGCCGGCTTGGGAGTTCGCGCGCTTCGTGGAACTTGCCAAAAGCGGCCATCCCTACATGGGACCGATGGTCATTGGCGGCTCCGGCAAGCAGGCGCCGGCCATCGAAGCCGCCCTCAAAGAGCAGCAGCGCACGGATCTCGAGCGCAGCCTGGAATACGCCAAGAAGACACTGGACGTGGGCGTGAGGTGGCGGAGCTGACTCGAGTCCCTCTTGGGCAGCCCCTAAAGAGGCTATATCGATAGTTAGTCATCAGGCATCCGGCTAGCTTGACGCTTCCCGTATCTCGGGACACCATGGTCAGGAACCGATTTCCAGGCTCTCCCGTGAAAGCCCGTTTCCGCCTCGCCCTCGCCTCGCTGTCCCTGGTCATTGCCGCCACGCTGGCGGCGCAGAATCCGGCGGTGAGTATCAGCGTGGACGCGTCTGCGAACCGCCATCCGATCAGCCCGAATATTTATGGCGTGGCTTACGGCGATTCGAGCACCCTACCGCAGCTAAACGTACCGCTGAATCGGCTCGGTGGCAACAATACCAGCCGCTACAACTGGCAACTCAACGCAGACAATCGCGCGGCGGACTGGTATTTCGAGAGTATTGGCTATTCCAGCGCCGTTGCGGGCGAGGTTGCCGACACATTCATTTCCAACACCAAAGCCGCCGGCGCGCAATCGATGGTGACCATTCCGATGATCGGGTGGGTGGCGAAGCTCGGCTCTAACCGCGCCAAGCTGGCGAGTTTTTCGCAAGCCAAATACGGCACGCAGACGGGCAATGACTGGCAGTGGTTTCCGGACGCCGGTAACGGGATTCTCACCGCCACCGGCAAGCCGATCACGGGCAATGACCCGAACGACGCCGATGTACCGGCCGACTCATCGTTCCAGCAGGCCTGGGTGCAACACATCTTCGGGAAATGGGGTGCGGCGAACGCCGGCGGCCTGCGCTACTACATTCTCGACAACGAGCACAGCATCTGGCACTCCACGCATGCCGACGTGCATCCCACGGGAGCCACGATGGACGAAATTAAGACCAAGATGCTCGACTATGCCGCCAAGATCAAAGCCGTCGATCCCGGGGCTCTAGTGGTTGGGCCGGAAGAATGGGGTTGGAGCGGATATCTTCTGAGCGGATACGACCAGCAGTACGGATCCTTGCACGGCTGGAGCGTGATGCCGGACCGCAACAATCACGGCGGCATGGATTATCTGCCATGGCTGTTAAGCCAGTTGAAGCAGAATACCGTCGCAGGCGGGTTGCGCCCGCTGGATGTTTTCACTGTTCATTACTATCCGCAAGGCGGCGAGTTCGGTAACGACACTTCCACGGCGACACAACTGCTGCGCAACCGTTCGACCCGGTCGCTCTGGGATCCGAATTATGTAGATCAGTCGTGGATCGGGACGCAGGTGGAACTGATTCCGCGGCTGCGGAATTGGGTCAATACTTACTACTTCTCTGGGACGCCGATTGGCATTACCGAATACAACTGGGGGGCGGAGGGTCACATCAACGGCGCCACCACGCAGGCCGACATTCTGGGCATCTTTGGCCGCGAGGGGCTAGACCTGGCAACGCGATGGACCACGCCGGACCCATCGACACCCACGTTCAAAGCGATCCAGATGTACCGCAACTATGACGGAGCGAAATCGGCATTCGGAGACACCAGCGTAACCGCTACGGTTCCGAACCCCGATAACGTCTCGGCATTCGCGGCTGTCCGCTCAAGCGATGGCGCGCTGACGATCATGGTGGTAAGCAAGTATCTCACCGGCCCCACGCCAGTCTCCGTGAGCCTCAGCCAATTCACCGCGGGACCGGCGGCGCACGTCTGGCAACTCACGGCATCCAACGCCATTCAGCAACTGGCGGACGTCGCGGTCGCGAACGCCACCATCAGCACGCAGTTGCCGCAGCAGAGCATCACGCTGTTGGTCATTCCCTCGGGCAACGCGTGCAATCTTAACGGCGACGGGGCAGTGAACGTTGTGGACGTGCAATTGGCGGTCAATCAGGCGCTCGCCATTGTTCCGTGCACCACCGCGGATCTGCAGCACAACGGGCAGTGCAACGTGATTGATGTGCAGCGCGTGGTGAATGCCGCTTTAGGCGGGAACTGCGTGACGGGTCCGTAGGCACGCGGCGCGTGCGCTATATTATCCCAAGCAGCTCGATTTGGAGAATCGAATGAAGATCAACGTTTCCCTTGGATTCGCATTTCTGTTTTGTTGCACGGGGTGGGCGGCCGATACGGTGCAACCGCTGGACGTCAAGCTCGGCCTTTGGGAAGGCACGAGCACGATGGAACGCAGCGGCGCGCCGCCCATCCCGGCCGAGGTCCTGGAAAGGATGACGCCAGAGCAGCGCGCCAAAATCGAGGAGCGAATGAAGGCGCAACAGGGCCCGAAGACAACCACACGCAAGCATTGCGTCACGAAGGAAGATTTGGCTAAAGCGATGGCGTTTGGCAATGACGAAAAGACCTGTCACCGCACGGTCCTGGCCTCTACCAGCAGCAGGCTCGATTTTAAGATCGAATGCGGCGCTGGAACCATGAAGTCGAATGGTGAGGTTCACGTTGAAGTGCTCAACTCAGAACACGTCAAAGGATCAATGGTTATGAATGTCGGCGATGGAACCCGATCCATGAAGATGAATTCAACATTCGAATCCAAATGGCTCGGACCAGTCTGTGACGCGTCGAAAGAGAAGGATGACTGAAGCCAGCCTTAGGCTCGAATCAGCTTCTCCATCGCGCTTGTGAAAATCTCAATCTCGCGCGGCGTAGTGTAAATGTTGGGCGTCACGCGCAGGCCCTCGAAATCCTTATGGACGATGGGAACGACCAGGATGCGCTGCTTCCAGAGTTCGTCGGCCAATGCCGGCGCCTTTTTGCCTTCGACTGAAACCAGCACGACTCCGCAGCTCTGCGCCGGATCGGGGCTGGTGCGAATGGTGACGTTGGGAAATCTTAACAGCCGCTCGGTCCACAGGCTTCGCAGATAGCGCAGGCGAGCTGCTTTGCGGTCGCAACCGATGGATTCGTGGAACGTCAGCGCTTCAGCGATGGCGTTGTGATTCGCAGCGGGATGCGTGCCGATCTCTTCAAACTTGCGGATATTGGCGCTCATGGAGGCCGGCGCAGCCATCATGGGCCACACCTTTTCGATCTTTTCCTTGCGCACGTAGAGAAAACCGGTGCCATGCGGCGCGAGCAGCCACTTGTGCAGGCTGGTGCCGTAGTAGTCGCAGTCGAGATCCTCGTGCTTGAACGGAAAATGAGCGTAAGCGTGCGCGCCGTCCACAATGGCTTCGATACTACGGCTGCGCGCCATCTGGCAGATCTTCTTCACCGGAAAGATCTGGCCCGTCAGGTTGGTGATGTGGCAGAAATGGATCACGCGCGTGCGGGGCGTGATGGCGCGCTCGAAGCGCTCGTACAGGTCGTCCATGGAAGGTGGCGGCGTGGGGAAGGAGATCATCCGCAGCTTGATTCCGTCGCGGCGCTCGCGCTGCTGCCATGTGGTGATCATGCGCGGATAATCCTGGTCGGTGGTCAGCACCTCGTCTCCGGGTTTGAGGTCCAGGCCGAGCTGCACGATTTCGAGCGCCTCTGACGCGTTGCGCGTGATGGCCATCTCTTCGGGATCGCAGCCGAAGCTGGCGGCAAGCCGCGTGCGCACGCTCTCGATCTCCGGCTCAAGCACCGTCCACATAGTGTATGCGGGCGCCATGTTGCTGAATTCGAGCTGGCGGCGCATGGCATCCTGCACGATCTTCGGCGACGGACACACACCGCCATTGTTCAGGTTGATAATGTTGCGGTCCACGGTGAACGCCTGCTGGATCTCCCGCCAGTAGTCTTCGTCGCGCGCCACGTCTTCAGGCTTGCGATCGTTCATCCCGGAAGTTGCGGCATGCGCGCGGCTGATGGAATCCGGCTTGAGCGCGGCCAGCCCGGTGGCTGCCCGCAGGAACGTTCGGCGATGCATGGAGCCCTCCTTCGGGCGGCGCCTATCCGGCCGTAGCCGTGCGCCACCCTTCGATCAACCGCGCCATCTGGTCGCGGTCATTCACATACTTCGGGTCTTCGTAGTGACTCACTTTTTCGCGCGGATCGTCGTCGAGATCGAAAAACTCGTTGGGCCCGGAGCCGTTGTTCCGCAGCACCAGTTTGAACCGAGTGTCGCGCGCCATTTCTGTGTTGCGATATTGTCCAAAAACCGTGTGACGCCAAAACGATTTCTTGGGCAGCGGTTTTCCCAGGAGAAGCGGAAGGTAGCTGCGGCCGCAGAGATTGCGGCCCGCAGGCGCGGGAACCTCGACGAGGTCGCAAACCGTCGGCAGGAAATCGTACGCACTCACCATCTCGGGGCGAACGCTCTGCGGCGGAACACGCCCCAGCCAGTGCCAGATCATGGGGGTTGCGACCACTTCGTCGTACATGTTGATGGGGTTCGAGGCGAGCCCAGCGCTCCACAACCCGTGCCGGCCCAGCAGAAACCCGTTGCCGCTCGTGAAGACGACGGCGGTGTTTTCGCGCAGACCGCGCTGGCTGAGTTTCGCCAGCAGGCGCGGGATCTGGTCGTCAAGCGCGGTGATCGCCGCGGCGGCTTTGCGGGTGTTGCCGACGACGTCGCTGAGAAATTCTTTGCCGCGCAGGGCATTCGCTGCCGCCGGTTCCCAGCCCGTCGTCTCGAAGCTGGTCTTGGCATACATCTCGTAGTATCGCGCCGGATGGCCATCGTACGGCGGATGCGGATTGGGATAACTGATGGTCAGAAAAAACGGTTTCGCCGGAGTCTGCTGATCGAAAAAGGCGCCGGCTTTCTCGCCGAGCAACTCGGTGAGGTATCCGCTCTCGGTTGTGGTCTTGCCGTTCCAGTTTAGTTGCGGGTTCTGGTACGCGAGAGGGCCGGCGGCCGTGGACCAGAAGTGAAAACCATGTTGAGGCGTCTGATCGTCACCCAGACGCCATGCGCCCGCGAATCCGCATTCGTACCCATTTGCGGACAGGATGTCGGAGAGGAAGACTTCGTTCCGGAAATTCGGCGGCGGCGCAGCTTGCCCCTGGGGAGGGTTCTCGATTGGTTCGCCTGTCAGAAAATCCTGGATGCCGTGCTGGCGAGGGACACGGCCCGTGTACAAAGTGGCAAGGCTGGGCGACGACGCCGGGGTGCAGGCGAAATGCTTCTCAAAGCGCGCGCCGGCTTGCGCGAGCTGATCGAGGTTCGGCGTTCGGATTTCCCGATTTCCGCCGGAGCCAAGCATCCAAGCGCCCAAACCGTCGGCCACGATGAGAACGAGGTTCGGACGTGGGCCGCTGCGCTGCTCCTTGCGCGCGAGCGCGGACATCGCCAAACCGCCCAACATGAAGTTCCTGCGATTTAAAGACATGGCTTGAAACTGTCATCATCCCACAGCAGCGCCGTTTTGTTCCGAATCGCGGAAACCGTTTGGTAAACTCATAAGTACGATCCCCTCTAACAGGCGGCGTAGCTCAGTTGGTTAGAGCGACGGTCTCATAATCCGTAGGTCGAGCGTTCGAATCGCTCCGCCGCCACCAGTTTGCCACCGGAATGTGAGCATAATGTCTGTATGCTCAAACATTCGATCTTGGTCTTGTGCGTCACGTGCACCGCGTCCACGGCCGCGCTATGCGCCGATTGGAAACCTCTGTTCGACGGCAAGGATCTTAACGGCTGGCAACACGTCGGCCCGGGCTCGATGAGCGTTGAAGACGGCCTGATCCGGACTCACGGCGGCATGGGACTGCTCTACTGGAAGGGCGGAAAGATTTCGAATTGCACGCTGCGCGTGGTCTACAAGATGCGCGACCACAACGACAACTCGGGCGTGTTTATCCGCATCCCGCTGGCACCGCGAGAAGAATGGATGCCGGTGCATTACGGTTACGAAGTGCAGATCGACAACGAGCCTGAGAAGTCCAACGAAGACGAGTATCACATCACGGGAACGCTTTACTCATTGACCAAGCCGCTCGCCAAGCCCTTTAAACCCGGGCCGGAGTGGAACACCATGGAGATCACGCTGGACGGGCCGCGCACCGTGGTCCTGGTGAACGGAGTGAAGGTCACCGACTATACCGAAGGCCAGCCCGTTCCTCCGAGGAAGTTCGACTTCGAGCCGCAACACGGCCTACGGCCCATCGAAGGCTATTTCGGATTGCAGAATCACAGCGACAACGACATTGTCTTTTTCAAGGAAGTTTCCATCCGGCCGTTAGGCGAGAAGATGAAGTGACGGCAGTGCGTTGATTCAGTCGATGATGGCCTGATAGGCCAGCACGTGGAACAGATTGTCGAGATTCACGTCGCCGGTTGGATGCAACTGTGCCATGAAAACCGTGATCATCTGTTCCTTCGGATCGATGACGAATGCCGTGTAGAAGAAACCGCCCCAGTTGTACTCGCCCGGTGAACCGAGTTCCGACAACGGCGTCTTGATCCCATCGACGCCGAAGCCGAGACCGAAACCTTGATCGGGACCGGCTTTGCCGAGTTGATCGTGGGTCATCAGTTCGACGGTCTTGCGGCTGATCAGGCGCGTGGCGCCCGCCTTGCCGTTGTCCAGCATCATCTGGCAGAAGCGGGCGTAGTCGGCTGCCGTGGAGCACAGGCCAGCGCCGCCGGAGTAAAGCTTCCTGGCGCCCCGATACGGATAATCCGCGGAATAGGAGAACGGCCCCTCCACAATCGGCGCATCGGGGAAGCGGCTGAGTCCCTTGCCGTCGTACCAGGTGTACGCAGCAGCTAGTTGACCAAGCTTGTTCTCAGGCGGGAAGAAGTACGTGTCTTTCATGCCGAGAGGCTCGAAAATGCGCGTGCGGAAAAACTCATCCAGCGTTTTGCCGGACACGACTTCCACCAGATATCCCAGAACGTCGATGCCCAGGCTGTACTCGAAGCGTTCTCCCGGATTGAACAGCAACGGCAGGCCGGCCAGGCGCTTCACGCTGTCGCCGATCGTACCGTCATACGGGAGCAGGCCATGCGCAACGTTGGCGTCCTTGTACATCGCGCCGAGATCCGGGTTCCAGTGATAGATGATGCCCGAAGTGTGCGTCAGCAGGTTACGGATCGTGATCTCTTTCGTGGCGGGGATGGTATACGACGCGCCCGAAGCCGGCTTCACCAGCACCTTGGGATTCTTGAATTCGGGGATGTACTTAGACACCGGATCGTCGAGCAGGAAGCGGCCTTCTTCGTAGAGCATCATCACCGCGAGACTCGTGATGGGCTTGGTCATGGAGCAGATGCGGAAAATGGCGTCGTTGCGCATGGGCTTGCCCGCTTCGCGGTCCATCATTCCCTGCGCCTTCAGCCACGCGATCTGGCCCCGCCGCGCCACCAGCGTGACTGCGCCGGCAATTCTCGTGTCGTCGATGCTGCGCTGGACGGCGGTGGCGATCCGTTCCAGCCGTTCTGAAGAGAGGCCGACGGATTCCGGTTTCGCCGCCGGAAGCTCCGCCGCGGCTGCACAGGCGGCCAGCATCCACACCGCAAGCAGGAAGCGCGTCACAAATCGTTGAGAGAGTTTCTGGTTCATAACGTCTTGGAGTAGTATATCGTTGGCGGGACGAAACGAGGCTGTATGTTTCGAACGTTGTGCGTAGTGCTGATCAGCGTCTTCTTTTTCATGCTGGCGGCGGCTCAGAAGGACGCGAAAGTGGCGCCGAACGAAGTGATCGTCAAATTCCGCAAAGGCACGGACCAAGCCACCATCAAGGAGATTCTGTCCAAAGAAGACATCGACAAAAGCAGGGAAGTTGGTGGCAATGGCGCGATGCTACTGCATTCGCGCACCAAGGACGTGCAGACGCTTATTAAAGATCTAAAAGCGAACTCCGCAGTAGAGTACGTTGAGCCGAATGCCATCCGGCACACGGTGCAATGACCTGCTACTTCAACTCCGCTTCGATAGCGTCCAGCTCTTTACCGGCCTCAGCCCAGCGTCCTTGTCCGGCCAGTTCTTTGTAACGCTGTAAGTGCTGGCGGATGCTTTCCAGGCGCCGGTCACTCGCAGGTGGTGGGGCGCCGGGCGGCGTGGCGGCTTTCTGAATGGCCTCAACAGCGGGTTTCGCTCCTCCGCTCAATTCCGCAAGCGCCTGCTCGTAGGTGTCGGTGTAAATCAGACGGTCGCCGATGGCCAAGACTACCTTCTTTAACTGAGGCATGCGCGCCTGGGTCGCCTGGATATAGACCGGCTCCACATACAAGAACGTGTCGTTGACCGGCAACACGAGCGTTTGCCCGCGTAAGACCTGCGAGCCCTGCTGGTTCCACAGCGTCAGATCTTTAGAGATGTTCTGATCCTGATTGATGGCGGCGTCGATTTGCATCGGGCCGCGAATCAACTCTTGTTTCGAAAGTTGCAGCACCACCAGTTCACCCAGGTTCTCCCCGTCGCAGCGCCCGACCATCAGGCCGATGAGGTTATCCTTCGTGCGCGGCGTGAAGGGCAGGATCAACATAAACTCCGGCCGGTCCTGGCTGGGCAGCGAAGCGACCACGTAAGTGGGGCTCATGGGTTCGCGCTGGCCGCTCTGCCCGTTGCTGTAACTGGCGATGTCCCACACGTCCTCCTTGTTATAGAAGGCTTGCGGATCGAGCATGTGGTAGGTGCGATAGATTTCCGCCTGTGTCCGAAACAGTATCTCCGGATACCTCGCGTGCGCGCGCAAGTCCGCCGGCATTTCAGAAGCCGGATGGAATAGTGTCGGAAACAGGTTGCGGTATGCCTGAATGATCGGATCGGCGGGCGCGAAGATATAGAGATTCGTGGTGCCGTCGTAGGCGTCAATCGTGGCCTTCACCGCGTTGCGCATATAGTTCACGGTTCCGATATTCGGAACCTCGACGCTTCGCGAATAGGGGTGCGCGTCCGATGTGGTGTAGCCGTCCACAATCCACACCAGGCGCCCCTCTTCGGTAATCACCAGGTAAGGATCGGTATCCCAGTCCAGAAAACGCGCCAGGTATTCGAGTCTTGCGCGAACTTCGCGGCGGATCATCATTCTGCTGCGATCGGTGAAGTAGCTCGTCAGCAGGATATTGAAATCACCCTGGTCGACGGCAGCCGCCAGCCGCATGGGGAAAGAGGCGATGGCAAACCCGCCCTTGCCGGTGTAAACCGAGTGCACGTTGTCCGCGCCGGACGGATAATTAAACTCGTCCTGGCGGGTATCCATGAAAATGGGTTCGTGCACCTTCTCGCCGTAGTAAATTTCCGGCCGCGCCAGCTTGAGTCCCGGCGCCGTCACTTCCGGAGGCATGTTCTGAATCAGGAACACCGGCAGGCCGTCGGGACGTATATGGCTGACATCCGCCAGCACCAGCCCGTAGCCGTGCGTGTAAATGAAATGAGAATTGATCCAGCTCTGGCTGGCGCCGGTCACCTGGTGGATATCGAGTTCCCTCGGGGAGAGCAGCACCTGGCGATAAGTTCCGCCGATGGTGTAGCGGTCCACGTCCGTGTCGGGGAATACGTAATAGGATCGCAGGGCCTGCGTCTGCGTGACGGTGTCGTGGAACGGGCGCCAGTCCCACAGGCGCACGTTTTCGAGCAAGTTGCGATGGCGAGCGGGATCGATGGCGGCGTTGGGATTGACCTTGAATTGGATTTCGGCGGAGCGCTTCTCAATCGCGAAAGCGCTGCGCGTGGCTTCAATGTGAGAGATGATGTAGGGCCGTTCGAGCGAGATCTCATTGGGCCGGACATAGAGCGCGGAAACCAGACCCGGCACCAGGAAGCGCACCACCAGGGCCAGTGCCATTAGTGCGGCCAGCACCCAGCGACCTGCCCATACGAAGATGGCTGCCAGCAGGCACGCCGCGATCAGCAGCCATTGCAGCGGCAAGCCGATGAAGTTATCCACGTAGTCCACACCCACCAGGAAATTGTGCTGGTTCAGCACCATTTCGTAACGCCCCAGAAAGAAACGGAACGCCAGAGCCAGCAGTGCCACCACGGCGGCGCCGCGCAGAAACTTCGACTCCAGTCCGCCCTCCAGGCGAAAAATAGCAGGGTCGATCTCACGCATCTCCCGCAACTCCGGAAGCCGGTACCGTAGCTGCCAGATGCGCGCCGCGATCCAGTACACCAGGATGGCCACAATGACGAGGGCGAGCACGTACTGGCGCAGATCCGAATAAAACGGCAGATCAAACAAATAGAAGGCCAGCGAGAGGCCGAAGACCGGGTCGTGCCAGGCGGTGGCGTCGGCTGGGAGATGGCGGCTGCCGAGATACCGGACCACCGTCCAGGTGTCGAGCGCGCCAGCGGAGACAAAGAATCCCAGTGCGAGCGCCGCCAGCGCTGAGAGTTTGGCGTAAGTGCCGTGCTCGCCTAGCGAAGTTCCCGCAAACTTCAATGCGCGCGCGTGCGCCGCCCAGAGCACGCCAAAAGCAATGAGCGTGGCCGCAGCCAGCGGGCCTACGCCGTATAGGTACAGGTTCAGCCAGGTATCCACCTGTCCGAGCTCTTTCCACCACTTGTAATCGATGATGGTGGAGGCGATCGTGCGCGCGCCGATCAGGATGAGCAGGGCAATCACGATCAGCGTGATGCGTAGCTTTCGAGGGCGCGAGCGGCTGCGAGGCAACTGGTACTGAGCCATCTGCTGCGCTGATTATGTCACAGGAGAGGTCTCACGAGGGCGAAGAGCCGTTCAAGCGCCCGGCTTGCGATTCTCGATCAAGCCTTTCTCGCGCTCCCACTTCTTCAGAGGAATGGCGAGAAGAATAAACAGGATGATCGTAACCGACAAACTCAGTATGATTCTTCCGTAAGCGACGGCCAACCCGATGGAGGCCACGGCCCAGAGCGATGCGGCCGTTGTGAGGCCGTGAATGTGCATTCGCCCGCGCATGATCACTCCGGCGCCTAAGAAGCCGATCCCGGTAACCACCTGGGCGGCAATGCGAGTATCAGACGGGTAAATCAATCCAAAAACGCACGCGCCCAGCGACACCGCGGCGAACGTGCGCACTCCCGCTTCGATCCCAAGATGCTCGCGCTGCCATCCTACGACCGCCCCAAGCACGCCGGCGAGAAGCACCCGCAGCGCCAACAGCCCCTCCTGCTGCCAGTTCATAAAGAATGGATCATACCTTAGTCGCGCCGCGTTCCCGCGTCAGCGTGTCGGGTTAGTAAATGCCCCGTACCAGGCCGCCATCCACCGCAATAGATGCGCCGGTGACATAACTCGCGCGCTCGGATGCCAGAAATGCCACAACGCTGGCGAATTCCTCGACCTCCGCCAGCCTCGCCAGCGGAATTTGATCCGTCCACCGTCGCTCGATCTGCTCAGGTGTGGCGCTCCCGCCGGCGGCGAGGTGCGTCGCAAGCTCGGTCAGGCGCTCGGTACGAGTGTATCCGGGGCAAACGTTATTCACGAGCACGTTGTACCTGCCGTACTCATTGGCCAAGCTCTTTACCAGGCCACTTACGGCTGAGCGGACCGAGTTCGACAGGATCAAACCGTCGATCGGCTGCTTGACCGCAACCGACGTGATAGTGATGAACCTCCCCCAGCGCTGCTTCTGCATGACCGGCAGCACTTCACGCGCAAAATAGAGCGTGCTCATCAGGTTGAGATTCACGGCGGATCTCCAGTCCTCCACCGACGTCTCGGCGAAGGTCTTCGAGGGCGGCCCTCCGGCATTGGTCACGCAGACGTCGATGCGACCGAATCGCTCCAGCGTCTCTTTCACCAGTCCGCCGACGGCATCGTTCTCGGTGACGTCTATCGCGCGAGCCAGCACCTCGACGCCGGTGGCCGCACGAATCTCCTCCGCGGCCGCCTGGATTTTCGCGGATGTCCGGGCGCAGATGGCGAGCCTGGCTCCTTCGCGCGCCAGCGCCATGGCCGCCGCTTTTCCCAGACCCTGGCTTGCCGCCGCGACGATCGCCACGCGGTCCTTCAGCCCGAGATCCACGATTCTTCTCTCCGGAGGTAATCGTCCTGGCCCGTCAGCCAGTCGAGGCGAATCGGGCTGAAGATGTCCAGGTCGAGCGTGTCTTCAAGCGCCACCGCGCGGTGCGGCACGTTCGAAGGAATGTGCAGAACCTCGCCCTTGCGCACCACGATCTCGCGGCCCTCGATCTCGAATTTGAGCGCACCCTCGAGAATGTAGGTGAGCTGTTCGCTCTCGTGCTGATGCGTGGGTACCACGGCGTCCTTCGCGATGAATACCTGGGCCACCATGGCCCGCTCTCCAGAAATCACCTTCCGCGAGATCTTGGGGGTCATGACTTCGGTTCGTACTCCGTCCCACGAAAATAGCTGCATGCCAGTCGGCTCCGCGCGTCCGGCAGGCGAACGCGTTCTGCCATTCTACATGCTGGAAATGTTGTGGGAGTGCTGAGGTGGGAGAACCACTCCCAGCCGGTCGTGGCCCATTGACCTACGAACCGCGACCGGCGAGAGCGAAGGACGACTGATGCGGCTTACCGGTGAAATCCGCGACCGTAGAATCCGCGACCGTAGAATCCGCGTCCTCCGAAGTAGAAACTCGGTCCCCAGAAATACCCCGGCCCATAGTAGAGCCCGAATCCAGGTCCATAGTAGGGATAACCGTAGGAGCCGTAGTAAGGATACGGATACGGCGCCACGGCGACCTGCGGAGGCCGGCGCGTCGCATAAGAGGGACGGTCATAATCACTCGGCTGAACATAACGGAAAGCCTGTGGCGCGCGTTCGGTCGACACCGTGACCGGCGCCGTAATCCGGAAACTCAGCACGGATTCCGGATAGATCTCCGTCGGATGTCCGCGCGTCAGCAGCACGCCAATGATGCCGGCGGCTGCGCCTGCGCCTGCTCCAATTGCCGCTCCGGTCCCCCAGTCCGCTGCGGCGCCGATGGCTGCACCCAGAGCCGTTGTCCCCGCGACCGCGCCGGCATCACGTCCCACCGAAGTCGGCCCATTCGCCCGGATCAACTGGGACTGAATCGGAACCTGCTGGCCGTCCGCCAGCGTCAGCTCGGTCAACTGCACACCCAGACGCGAAGTGCCTTGCACGCGCCCGGCCTTCTGCGCCTCCGTTACACGGCCGCCGATGGTTTGGCCCCGCTCGGCCACGACTACGCCGTCGACCACCAGCGGCTGCACCAGTGTGGCCGTGAAGGCATCGCCTGCCTGATTGTGGTCCGACGAGAGCAGCTCGTTGACGCGCGCCGTCACAAACGTTCCGGCCTTAACGGTCAGTTGCGCGGGCACGGGACCGTAGGATGGCGCTGCACCCCGGTTCGGATCGGTCGACGGGTACGGCGAATAATTCGGATAGTAGTTCGGGCTGGACGTGTT
>Ga0335070_10000293_pt1 | contig 58254 bp, 41 predicted proteins | sample Lox_Sample_13_FD_206722 | JGI IMG/M metagenome (GOLD analysis project Ga0335070, IMG submission 206722) | Soil microbial communities from Loxahatchee National Wildlife Refuge, Florida, United States - Lox_Sample_1.3 | ecosystem: Environmental > Terrestrial > Soil > Wetlands | place: USA...
TTCGATGCTATAATGAGAAAGCCTTTCTGAACTGAATCCTCACAAACGGGCGCGTAGCTCAACTGGCAGAGCAACTGACTCTTAATCAGTAGGTTGAAGGTTCGATTCCTTCCGCGCTCACCATCTTTTCAATCACTTACACGTAATGGTTTTTTCGGGTGTGCCGTAAAGTGTGCCGTAAAAGTTTTCGGCTCAATCTACGTCCCCGAAGCCGTCTGGTTCAGTGCGGCACGCACAATCTCCAGCTCGGGATGTTGATACTGCATCGCCGTCTTCACATCCTTGTGCCCCATGGTTTTCATCACCGCCGCCAGATTCCCGGTCTGTTTCAAGACCCGCGTGCCGTAATCGTGCCGTCCACAATACAAGACCAGTGCCTCCGGGAGCCCCGCCTTGCTACGGGCTTCGCGAAAACGCTTTGCCATGGTCGTGAGGTGGCCGGATTCAGAACGCTTGGAGGTGAACACCCAGCCTTCTTTCCGCTTTCCGCAGCGCGTCTTCAACAGCGAGACCACGCGGTCGCTCATCGGCACCATGCGTCGGCCATCGGGCGTCTTGCTGTCCGGCACAAAGATGACTTTGTCGTTCCAGTTGATGTTTTCGATGCGCAGGCGGTAGAGCTCACGCTCGTTCCGCATACCGGTGTCGCGCACCAGCATAATGATGTCGCCGAACAGCGAGCGCCCTTTCGCTTTCCACTCGCCGCTCTTGACCAGCTTGTCGGCGGCCGCCAAAAGCTTGGCTTCCGCCTCGTCGTCCAGCCGCAGACCACGACCATACTCCTTGAGCAGTTTGAACTTCGCCGCCTGCCGCACCAGCTTCCACTCCTCGGCCTTGTGCAGCATGCGGCGCAGGGTGCGCAGGGCGCAATTAGTATTGGCGGCGGTCCCGGCGAACTTGATCTTGTCGACCTCCTCCGCCGTAATCTGGTCCAAGCGCATTCCCGCCAGTAACGTCTTCGAAAGCAGCCGCCAACCGTCGGTGTAATACGTCTTGGTCTTGGTCTCCAGCTTCGCCTCCTTGACCCATCCCAGAAAGCGCTCCGAGAACTCATCGAGCCGCGGAGCCTTCCGTGGCAGCGGGTCCTTGCCTTCTACGACTTGCGCCAGCTTGAGGGCGGCGATCGAGCCCGCCCGTTTTTCGTTCGTCTCCTTGGTCGATCCCCGGTAGCGCCGGCCACCGACCGTAAAGTCGTACCAGTAGAACTTCGACTTCTTCTTCTTAAGCAATTCCACGCGCGTCCTCCAGCATTGCCCGCACGGAAGGCGTACGTGTGTTCTTCCTAATGTAATCGAGAAGAACGGCTACATCATAGCTAACCCGGCCCTCGATTTCTATCCAACTAGGACCAGTTCCTTCACAGCGCCAGCGCTTGAGTGTGGCGGCCGAGCGTCCAAGAATCTCTGCAGCCCTGCGCGTATCTACAAGCTCGGGAATCGGAAGTTGTCGAGCAGCTGCAATCATTGGCCTCGCCATATCAGGCCTCCTCGCTTCTTGGCAGAGCCGTGGGTCGCCATCCTTTGCGTGTCGTGCGGTGGATTTTAGCTTAACGGTGACTTCTTTGGTGTCCCGTAGGGGCTCGATCTCCTCGTCGGAAACGATGAGACGCCGAACCAAATTCCTCGAAACCTGGTTGTCGTTCATGTCAGACATCCTTTGTGGGATTGGTCATTCGTAGACTGCCGATTGGTTCTTTCCCAGACCAGGCACCTATGGTCGTTCAATCGTGAAATGCGGAAGCTTTGGCGTCAGGCGCACGCTCCCACCGCGTGCCATTCCTCCCAACCTCCAAACGCTTTGACCCGCAGAGGCCGTTGCTGGGTGTTGTCCATAACGGACCATCATCAGCATCATCTCCCTCGCTTTTGTTACTGGCAGATCGAGGTTTCGTCAAACGGGCTGATAACTCGCGTGTTGGTTCGCGATGGGGCTTACGCGTGGACTTGCTTGTAATTTGGCGGATCTGGAGGGAGTTTTCAACTCAGACCGCCCTCGCAGCGAGGCTCTGGCACACCGGCTGTGATGAGGCGGCCTCGATCTGGAATCAGGGCCGTCAATAGATTTTTTCACCAATTGCACTTTGTCTAGTCTAGTAACAGGACGAGGAAAGCGAGAAAGCCCCAGGGCCAAAGCAAAACCCCAAAACGGCTTATGCGAACTGGTGCGCGATTCACTCCCTGATGGAAGTTGCAAAGTCGGGCCTCTCGCCTACGCGTTGCCTGACTTCCTTGAGCCATGCTCTTGGGTTGGTGCCGTGAATCACGCGCCCGAGAAACCCAAGCCGCTCGGCTGCATTGTTGCGATTCCGCCGGATATCGTCCTTCGTGATCCTGGTGTAAAGAGCAAGAAAGCTGTCCATGTTTCGGGGTTTGGCAAAGACGTAGGTCGCGTGTCCCAGTTGTGGAGTTTCGACGACGACGGCTTTCTCAACGTCGAAAATGTATTCCTCCCGAAAAAGATAGGTCCTACGTGCCCGGCGTGACAGTTGGCGATAAAAGAACGGGTCGTAATCAGCACGCCAGCTGATCTGGGCGACATCAATGTCACCGGGAAGACGCAGTTCCGAACACATTCGCTCCAACTCCGCTCGCTCTAACGCCCGATGTTCCAAGCACAGCCGGATTTGCTCCAGCGCGCGCGAATACTGGCCGAGGCGGTGATAAGTGGTTCTGGCCGTCTCCACCTGCTGCTGAAAGTCGGATGGGAGTTTGATCTCCAGTCGGCTCGGCAGCGCAGTCTCCCATGTCACAAGCTCCCATTCCCCACGCCGTTTGCGGATCTGCCGGTCTGTACAAACGTGCCCTCAACCTCAATTTTGGTCCCCAATAGATGCTTCCAGTGATTCCAGGTGCGATCCCACAGTGTATGAGTGGCAGCAGGGTCGAGCCAGAACTCGAGCTTGTGGCGCACGTCGCGGCACAGAGCCCGATCATCGTAGAACTCACATCTGCGCAGTGGGACGTGGAGAAGGCGGCGCCGGAGATCAGGTGAAAAAGCGATGATGCGGCGAGCGAAGAAAGTATGTCCGTCGCGGGAAGGTTCGCCTGCGACGAGAAGCGAACCAAACCCACCATACGGAAATACGACCGGAGCTTCGAGATCGGCGAGCAGGGCGTCATAGCAAGCACGTAATTCGGGCAGGCCCACGATGTTGAAGGCCCGTTCCAGCGTCACTTGTTGGCTGCGTGAAGCACCTGCCGTTTTGAGTTCCAGATCGCGAAGCTTGAATGCCACGCGCAGTTCGGCCATCGAAGCACTGGCTGGGATGCGCAAGACGTCATACAGGTTGGGATGATCCGCTTTGTCGTTGGTACGCGGCAAGCAGTAGAAGTACTCGCGCAGAACCTCGCACGGCAGAAATATCGAGTTGATGCCGAGAGATCCGCGCCGAACCTCGGCAGCAACAAAGTACTCCTTGCGTTTGTCCTGTTTTGGGTGGGTGACGTGCCCGATTGTTGCTTGATACACGTGACGCGGCGCGCTGGAGGCACCCGTTTTAGTGATAAGGACTTCGATCTGGCTTGCGTCCTCCGTGGGAACCGTGAACGTTACTTCGTCACCCACCGAGATGTGCTTCGCCAGGAGGCGCGATACCAACAGGCTGTTCCGATTCGAGAGTGCACAGGCGACCGAATCCTGTTGCATTTGCAAGCTAGTCACCCGCTCCCGAATGATCGGGAGCGATGCCATTGAAGGTGCGGAGGCCATAGTCTCGCCGCGGATTCTACGGCCTGGCACCAAAGAGTCAAAACGCGGTTCAGAGGCGATGCGAACGTGAGAAAAGCGCTAGGGCGGTCGAACACATCCGAGTAATACCTATCCTGTTACCGTGTAAAAAATCCCTTCCGGCCCGGGGAGAGATCGATAACCCTCTGTATTTCTGTCGGACCTTTCTTGGCATTGCGCTTGCTCTTTCTTGCCTCTCCACAAACCAGGACGGGAATCGGTCGAGTGAGAATCGGGGTCTTAGGGAAATCAGTGTTTGTGGCTGTCCTGATTCTCTTAGGGATATTACTGTTCTCACATCGCGCCTTCACCAGGCTTCACGGATTCTCACTTGAAAACCATCTCAACCCAGACACTCTGAATCAGCCGGACTCCACGGATCCGCAAGCGCTTCTGGCAGAGGCCAATCGTTTTTACTGGCTGAACAACGGGCCGAAGGCCGGGCCTTTGTACGCGAAGGCGGAGGCTCTCTTCGCGCAGCGAGGCGACGCACGTAATGAGCTCTACGCCAAGATTGGCCGGCTTCGATCGGAAGCCGAGACGATGTCGTTCGTTGATCTCTCTCGATTTATGGGCGACCAATTGAACACGGCTGTCGTTCGAAACGATGCGGAATTGCGCCTCTGGTGTCTGGCAGCCAAGGGCTACACCGACATTGAAATTGATTATCAAGCGGAAAAGCGGGACTGGCTTGAGGCGCGCGAGATCGCAACACACCTCGGGGAAAGCCGCTGGTTAACCAGGGCCGACGGCGAACTGGGCATCATTGCTTTCCTGGAGGGAAAGACCGGCCAAGGTGCCAAGCTTTTGGGCTCGGCGCTAGTCTCGACCATGACGAACGGCGACATCGGTGGTCAGGTCCGTTTCCTCGAGATGTTGGGCAACGGGATGGTGGAGGTCAACCGCAATAGCGAAGCACTCATGTTTTTTGAACGGGCCATAAAACTCGCAGAGGCTAATCAGGATTCCGGTCTCCCTTTCATGGGCTACGAAGGCAAAGCACAAGCGCTCGTTGCATTGGGAAGACCAGAGGAAGCCAAGCGAGTACTTGAGGATGCACTGGCAAAGGCCAGATTGCAGCAGAAACAGGGTCATGCCGCCCAGTTATTGATCGTCCTTGGCAAGCTCGCTGTGCAGCAGCGAAACGAGAGCGAGGCAATCGCTGATTTGGAAGATGCGGGTCAATTCGCAACCCGGGTCCGGTTCTACCGCATGGAAGCTGACGCAATGTTCGAATTGGCCAAGCTGTATCGCGATCTCGGAGACATTGCGGCCGCCGATGCCCGAGCAACGCAGGGTCTGGCTGCAAGCCAGCGCGTTGGAGATCGATACTACGTTCCCCGCAACTTGACGATCTTGGCCGATCTAAAAGCCCGTCGTGGCCGCATCACAGAGGCGAAGCAGCTCTATGAGCAGGCCGAAGACGTCATCGACGGGATGCTTGGCGGCGACGATTCGTACTGGAACAGTACGATCGCGGCAGCCATGAGCCAGACCTATCTGCAGCATTTCCAACTCCTCGCAAAACAAGGCGATACCACCGATGCATTCCAAATATTGGAGCGCGTGCGGGGACGAACCCTGGCGGTCGTATTGGCAGACACAAATGCCGCGCGGAACTCAGGGGACGCCGAAACAGCAGCCCTCGACGGCCATGTCGCCAACATCCAATTGCGAATCATGCAAGCCAACCGCGCCAGTGAGCGCCAACAACTTCTAGATGAACTGGCAGAGTACGAATGGCGATCGCGGCTGGCGTGGAACCGAGGAGATTACGGATTCCCTCTCGAACCTGTGCCGCTAGCCCAGGTGCAAAAAGCTCTGAAGCGAGACGAAACACTGCTGGAATACGTACTGGGTGAACCAAATTCTTTCTGCATCGCAATTTCTCGCACCGAGGCGACTCTCCGAACGCTGCCGAGTGGGCGCAAAACAATTGAGCAACTCGTCCAGCGCTATGTGGATGACATCCGTGCCAAACAGTCAGGAGGCCAAGAAGCGAAACAGTTATACAACCTGCTCTTACAGCCGATGGGTGAGATGGCACCTGGCAAACGATTCGTCATCGTGCCCGATGGCATTCTGAATCTGCTGCCGTTCGATGCGCTGCAGACAAGTGATGGCCAATATTTGGTGAAGACCGCGGTGATTAGCTATGCGCCCTCGGCCACTGTGCTCAACGCTCTGCGTCGAAGAACCGAGCCGCGATGGCTGCCCAGACCCTTTCTCGGCCTGGGAGATGTCGCATACGAGAACCAAGGTGGTGCAGGGCGGAGAATCGCGACGCCGGATACATTGCGAGGGCGTGTGGTGCGTGATTTCGCCGACTTTGCAGGGGTGCGTCTCTATGACCTGCCTCAGACGCGGACGGAAGTCGACAATATCGGTAAAATTGCAGGAAAGAACGCAGAGATCCTCCTGGGTACCACCGCCACCGAGTCCGCATTTAAGAAAGAGCCACTGAACGAGTTCCGCGTTTTGCATTTGGCCGTCCACGGCTTTGCTGACCCGCAATATCCTGAGCGATCGGCCTTGGTTCTGGGGGCGGACCCCAAGTCGGGAGAGGACGGACTGCTGCAGGTGCGAGAAATCAAGCGGCTGAAGCTCAATGCAGAGCTGACCACTCTATCCGCTTGCGACAGTGGAGTTGGGAAATTACAGGGAGAGGAAGGCGTCAGCGATTTGGCGGAGGCGTTTCTGGCCGCTGGATCGAAAACCGTGGTGGCCAGCCTGTGGAGCGCCGATGACACTTTCGCAAGTGCGCTGATGGAGCGCTTCTATCAGCGACTGGCATTGGGAGAAAGCGCCAGTCCGGCCTTGCGTGGGGCCAAGCTGGATATGTTGACGAAGTACGGCGACGAGGTAAGCCCGTTCTATTGGGCAGCATTCGTAGCGATTGGCGACGCTTCTGCGCCAGTCAGGATTAGAGAGCAATGAATCTGACACTGGAACAACGAACGAAGATCTTCGACAAAGTCTGCCGTTTGGTGGAAACCAAGCACTTCAATCCCGCGATGAACGGGGTAGATTGGAACGCACTCGCAAATAGCCGAAGGGACCAGATCCTCGCTTGTGAGGAACCCGAGGCGTTCGAGAAGGAAGTAAACAAGCTGGTGGCGGAACTCAAGACAAGCCACACCGGATTCAGGCACGCCGGGGCACGCAATATACCGGCTCGCCATGCCATCAATGCGACCTTGCATCGATTCGGGGTGAACGGGACCGAGCGCTGGATGTTTCAGGATGTGCATCGGGGTGGCCCGGCATACCTGGCGGGAATACGGCCCGGCGACTTGTTGCTCGGCCATGGCGAGCGGGAAATTCGGCCTCCCGAAGAACTGAATTTTTCCGCTGGAGAGTCGACGCAGCTAACCATTCAGAAACTCGACGGCGGAGTGCAGGGCGTAGACCTCCGACTGCCGGTGCCCAAGAACAAGAAACATCCTGTCACAGCGCCTGAAGCCGTTCATGCGGAGATGCTGAGCAACGAGATCGGCCTGCTGAAGGTGGCGATGTTTCCGGGTGCGATCGGAATTGACGTGGCCAAAGACATTGATCGAGGAATCGCTGCTCTGATTGGCTGCAGTCGGCTCATTGTGGACTTGCGTGGCAACACTGGCGGAGGAATCGGCGGTCTGCGGCTGATGAGCTACCTAACTCCGGGGAAGCTGGAAGTCGGCTACAGCCTTACGCGCAAGCGTCGCGAGCGTGGCTATCGAAGAGAGGAGCTGACTCGCTTCGGTCACATCCCCTCGCATAAATCGACTCTGCTCTGGCTGGTAGCGCGCTATGCATTCGTGGACAAATCGATCCTGGTCGTTACCGAAGGACTTGGTCCGCGGCGCTTTCACGGGCGCGTTGTGCTCATGGTGAACGAGCACACCGCAAGTGCGGGTGAGATGGTGGCCGCCTTCGCAGAGGAAAACAAACTGGCAACAATCGTGGGCACCAGAACACCGGGCCGGTTGTTGAGTGGTGGCGCTTTCAAGGTCGGACATGGTTATATTCTCGGATTGCCTGTCGCCGCCTATCTCACTTGGGAGGGTAGGATGCTGGAGAACGACGGCATACATCCGACCGTTCCAACTGAACTTTCGCGAGAAGCCTTGCGGGATGGCAAGGATACACAGCTGGAGGTGGCGATCGAGGTCGTTAAGGCCCTTTAGCAAGACTCAACACTGAGCCATGCCCGTTACGAAAAATGAAGGCGAAAAATCTGAGAACGCGCGCTACAAAAGGTCCCCATCCAACTCGTTGTCGGCGGCAATGAGCTGGGATCCGGCCAGGTCAACGTGCGTGTTAGAGGACAGGAAAAAGCCGAAGGCTCAGTCGCGGTGGAAGCGTTCGTGGAGCGGGTGGAAAAGCTGATCGAGACGAAGGCGGCGGGGGTATAGTCGTCAGATTTGAACCTGGTAGGACTGGCAGCGTTAGGCGCCAGTTCTACTCTGAAAGCTCCTTCATCCTCACAACCAGTCCGTCAACTAAACAGTCGAACGAACCTCTTTTCGATGGGTGCAGTGCGGTCAGCGGATTAGCCTTAACCAGCTTCGCAATACGCAAATTTAGCCCACTTTCAATCTGGTCGTCCCAGGGTTTTCCGGTAGCCTTAAACTGAGATTTCTTAGATATCTCCCCAGTGCCAAGCGGAGATTCGCCGCTGCGTGAGCCACATCCGTACCGCTTAAGCGGCAATTGGGTGCCCTTCATTCCTTTCGCGTGAGGCCGGCACGACAACAGGTTCAAAATAGGAGACTCCATTCGAGGTGTGCCTTAACGGGGGTCTGAAGGCGACAACGACTACGCAATTCAACTAAGGCGGAACGTCCTGTATCAGGATCCACGGGGGAGGACTATTTCTGGATCCCAATCACCGGGCCTTACCTCTGGATCGAAATCTCCATAAGCTATTTGCGTAACGCCTATCGCGGAATTTGAAGAGTCCGACTTCCTGAAATCGGCGTGGTATATGTCCCGCATTCATCTTTGCAATGGCCCGGAACGGGCCCGTCCGTCATGGTTCCCCTCAATGAGTTACCCACTACTTGAACGAGGATCGTCTGCATGTATCGTTGATCCCAACTCGGTATGCACGAAACACTATGTTCTTGGTGGTCCTCGTATCTACCAGGGCCGACAGCTGCAAATTTGATGGGTCGGTATCGGTCTGGAGCATATGTGTCCAGCTTTCGGAACGGCTCGAAAGGCTCGTTTTCGCATTGCCCTTTTCCGGGAGGGGGACCAAGAATCATGGCAAACTTGAGGTTTGAATTTGGAAGAATCGGATCTACTGCGGAATAATTCCTTATGGAACAATCGCCCTTCTCGCTCCCGTTGTTAAGGCGAATACCATCACCATACTTCGTAACCGAGACGCAATGATACGAAACTGCGCCATCAGGCAGGATGTGAGCTGCCACGCGCACCCGTTCGTAATTTCCTGGATCGTCGAATGTGATATCCCAGTCGCCTGCGATTTCACTATTGACGCCCGATTGGGCGACGCCCACGGGCAAAGATGGTGCGCTGTCACGTGGAACAAGGGACTGTGGATTGGAGATGACTGGCTTGTAGGATTGGTCAGGCGCTTGGTTGCCCGTGGCGACAATGTTACCGCCCGCATCGCGTTTCCAGCTCACAAAGTGGTCGCTTGACACCTCCATCATCAAGGCTTCCCAAGCTGACCTCGGAGTGACCACAGCCGCCATTGCGGCAACTCCGATGAGACCAACACCCACCTTCAAGAATCGTGAATTAGGCATTCGTCATTACCTCTGATGACCTTGTTATTGGCACCCCTGGGGAAAAAACCCTGATTTGCAAGGGTCGACACCGTACTTCTTATAGAGCGCTCTGTGCTCCTCAATAAGCTGGTTGTATCGATTCATATCCCCGCTGATGATCGCGTCCATCCGCTGTCTCTGCAATGCACCCTCGTCAAGGGCACGGCCCTTTGGCAGCATTCCTGGAAATGTTCCTCCTCGCTCGATGATTTCTTTGTTCAGTTGTTGGGCGGGGCTGAGTTGCGACTCGTTCTGGTTTGCGTCATTGCCTTCCGGCAGTTGACGCAGCTCGCGGAGAGTTTCTTCTGACGGGGCCTGACGGATGGCGTCTGCCCAGTGCGGCAGCGCAGGCGGCGGAGGATCGGTATAGAGCGGGCTGAGATACAAGAGCACAAGACTTAACAGAAACATCAGGGCGACGATCACTGCTACCCAACCCAATACCCCCAAGCCGCCCAACTCAATAGCACTTCCACCTGCGGTGGCAGCCCCGGATGTCCCCGCAGCGTCAGCTAACATGTCGACGCCGAAGTCCTCGGCCTCCTGCCCATAAATCTCGTTCATCATCGACTTCCAGCCGCGACTCTTCCATGAGCCAGAGTTGAAGATGCGTCGGGCCAGCTTCGCAGTACGAGCCAAGTTTTGCGCGATGTTAGCCATGAGAACTTGAAGCTTCGATAAAACTACTTATATCTACAGATGTAGTCTATCTCCTTAATTCGTAACCACCCAACCACACTCTAATGACAGCGCCCACAGCTTACGGTCACGGGTCACTCCAATTGCCCAGAACGTGTCCCAGAAATCCGCTGTGGGGCATTGTCACAGTCGGGATTACAGTGGCCCCGTATACCTAGGTCAGTTTCAATCCCAGTTAGCGAATTACCGGAGACTTGGACCCGAAAGACTTGCATCTTTCTTTGGTCGTCATTCGGATCGCATGCGAAAAAGTGCTCTTGCTTATCTTCGTAGAGGCCGGGGCCTATCGTCGCAAAACGAATGGGTCTATACCGGTTCGGAGCAAAGTGAGGATAATTTTCGCAAGCACCCTTGCCGGGTGGCGGTCCGAGATTCATTGCGAAGAGTTGATTGAAAAAGTCGTTACACTCGCCTTGTTCGCGGCCGTTATTTAGCCTGATCCCGAGGCTGGTAGTGTATTTTACCGACGCGCAATGATGCGAAACTTCGCCACTAGGTTCGATATGTACCGAATATCGGATTAGATCCCCATCTCCGTCGTCCACGGTGATGTCCCAATTACCCGCAATCTCGCTGTTGAGGCCTGGCTGAGCGGCGCCAAGGGAAATGGGTCCTGTCTTGTTGCTTGGAGCAAGAGAGTCCGGATTCGGAATTAGTGGCTTGTACGATTGATCGGGCGGCTTCTGGCCTGTCGCCACTAGGCCTCCGCTCGGTGTCCGATGCCAGTTGACAAAGTGGTCGCTTGACACCTCCATCATCAAGGCCTCCCAAGCGTTCTTGGGAGTGACAACAGCGGCCATTGCGGCTATCCCGACGACAGCGAAGCTCAGTTTCCAGAAACGAGGACTAGGCATAAGCACTTATCCCCACCCCGCCGCTCATGATTGCGTCCAATCGCTGGCGCTGTAACAGACCCTCGTCCAGACAACGATGGCGGGCTGACCCTGCCTGCGCCCCTTCGGAGTGATAGCACCACTATGTATCACGCCGCGACCGTGAAAACAATTCATTCTAGGGCGGGCTGATTAGATAACCGTGTCGGCTCCCAGCCGCCGGGTAGACTTGGTAGCGCATAGCAACCAAGGCTCCGTCGAAAATCATACCCCGCTAGGTTTGCATTGCCTTCTCGGCCGTAGCCGGGTTTATGGGAGTAATGGCGACGTCGTAGCCGAGCTTGCGAAGGGCTCGTGCCAGAGTGCGGGCGCGGCGCTCGCGAACCTTGGGATCAGATTCGCTGCCTTGCTCGATATATCGCACCCCCTCGTGCAAGATCTTCCAAATCAGTCGGCAGAGCCGATGGGCGATTGCCCAGATGGCGGACTTGTAACCCAAGCGAGGCAGCAGACGCCGGAACACCGCTTGAAAGTGACTGCCCTTCTTCTTAACCGCGGCGTGCGCTGACTGGTTTAGTACTCGCCGCAGATATTTATTTCCTTTCGCCGAGCGACTGCTGTGGTTCTCTTCGGCGCTTTCATCCTTCCCCGGACAGGTTCCCACCCACGAAGTCAACTCCGCCGCCGAGGGGAACGTGCTGGCTTGCACGCCGATTTCCGAGATCACTTGCTGCGCCGAATCCACTCCCAAGCCGGGAACTTCCGCCAGGCGGATCACCGCCTCTTGATGCGGCTTCATGGCCTGCGCGATCAGGCCGTTGAGCTTCTCGATTTGTAGATCGATCAGCTGCAGCCGCTCCAGTTGCAGCCCCAGCATTTCCTGGTGCATTGGCTGCGGCCTTCCCGTCAAAGCATCGACCAGTTGTTCCTCGCTGCACTTCAGCTGCTCGTCTCCTAACAGCGCTAGTTTCTTCGGGTCGGTCTCCCCTTGGGCCAAAGCTCGCAGGATGCGAAGCCCGCTAGCTCCCAGCAAATCGCTGACCACCATCGACAGCTTGATCCGCATTTCTTCTAGCAGACACTCCATCTGACTTTGCAATCGCACTCGGTCCCGCCTGAGCTGCGTCTTCATCCGCGTCATGTTACGCCAAGTGCGTTGCTCCCCATCCGGAACAAAACTCAAGATCAACTCGTCGGCGATGAGCCGCCGCACCAACCGTTCGGCGTCCTTGAAGTCATGTTTGCGCCCGCGTGGGGCACGGTTGGAGAACGCTTGCGCCAACTGCAAACGCATATAGGGCTCTAACTCCAGCCATACCGACCGCCAATACTGAGCGGTGGATTCCATGACGGCTTCTTCCACCTCCTGCTCTCGCAACCAGATCGATAATCGGTGCAGGTCGCTCGGCATGGTGGTGAATCTTCGCCGCTCCGGCTTCTCCTCCGGCGTGCTCGCATCGATCACGACCACCATCAACACTCTCTTGTGCACGTCAATTCCCGCTATCTTGTAGGACATAGCTGCCTCCAGGCGTGGAAGCGGCAGAACGCGCGCACACAGAGGTTAAGCACCGTCACGTGCTACCCCCTTCCCGCCGGGACGGGGGCGCACACAGATTGGTTCAAAACGCACGTTCCAGATCAAACTCGGAGACGGCCTCACTTCATCCAGAGCCTTGCCGACCTTTGCCATCCCACGCTGGCCCGATCGTATACCTGCCGACTCGGATTGATTTTCATCGCTATGGGTGGGCCGCCGCGGCCCATGTTAACTCGGAGGAAAGGAGCCGAGCACATGAAGATTGTAGGATGTGATTTAACACACGCGCTACCAGAAGATGGTTCTGCTGGACCAGGAGACGCGGAACTGGTGCAGCGCCGTCTAGAGCAGGCGCACGGAGAGGCATGCAGTTCGCCCACGTAATTAAGGATTGACGGGTGTCCAACGTTCCCCATTCTTTTGGGCCAACCTGCGCACTTCCCTGACGTGGCGGGGTCCGTGGCCCCACCAAGGGGCGAGTTTCGTCCAGTTGAGAACTGTTTCTTATCCGTAGACGCCATCGATTTTCTTCATGATCCGCTCGGCCCATTGAACAGCCGATGAAATCAGAGACTCCGTCCGTGGGCTTGGCTTCGAATCGAAGAGATCTTCCGTTGTTTTCAGATGACGGGCCACCAATATTCCCGCCACGATCGCGAGCACTCGTTTGCGTCCCTCGTCCACGGCACACAGCGTATCATATTCGCTTTTTATTCGCCATGCAGGACTGTGGACTTTGGGTGAGTTACGGGACCCGCACGGGATAGCGGACCCACTCAGCTCCTGGCTGTCGGAGTGCAAGGAGGTAAGTGCCGGGCCGAACACCACGAACATCGATGTCAGCTTTCAAAACGACTACGCGGTCCTGCAGTTGAGCGGTGCCAGTGGCACTTAAGAGTTGGGTGCCCGACTCACTCAGCAGGGCGAGGTCGTAGGCCCCCTCTGCACTTCCAATCGGCAAGTCTAGGACCAGGTGCTTCGCTGAGTGTTGAACTTCCAGAGTCGGAAGATTCGTTTGAGGCGAATTCTCTCCCCGAACGACAGAGACGCCGCGAAGGTCTAGAACAGCCGTCTCGGGGCCCTGAACTGCATAGTGAATTCGCACCCACAGCCACCCTGCCACTGTGAAAATTACAACCGCAGCAACGGCGAGCCAAACCTGCAGACGACGCCGTTGGCTCACGACCTGCTTACGCAACTCGGTGAATTCCTGATAGCACGGGGTGCAAGCACCGAGGTGATCCAGCCATTGGTGGACCTCAGCGAGTCGCAGCTTGTGGGAAGCGATTCGTCTCAGCACTGCTGAGCCAGGGCATCCGATGCGTTCGGGATTGGGAAATTCGCGCGACAAACCCCGCTCCAGCACATCCAGGATGCGCTGCTCATCATTGCTGAATTCGTCTTGATCGTCCAAAACCTGTCTGCTCTCTCTCAGACTGTCGCCACGCACGGAAACACCAAGCTTACTGCCACGATCAGAACCGAAGCCACTTGCCCGCCGTTGATCGTTCATTTGCCGTACCTCAAGCGGGCCGCCAGTTTGCGAAGCGCATTGTGAAATCGAGCCTTGGCGGTTTGCTCGCTCAAACCCACGTGTTCAGCGATCTCTCGCCAGGTATAACCGTATTGCTTGGCCGTCCAGACCCTGCGCGTCCAATCGTCCATGTTCTGGACGACCTCTTTGACCTGAAGAGAGCGTTCTACGTTGCGCGACGACTGGGCGTCGTGGGCTCCCGGAAGCTGCTCCAGATCGCGCGTCGAAGGTACCAGTTCGATCGTCTCTTGCCTTCGGCGTTCCCTCTTCAGAGCGCGATTGAAGCGATGATGAAAGACCCCGAACAGGTAGGCGTCCAGATCGGTAATGTTCGGACCTTTGCCGTTGCGCCGCAGTACGGTTCTCGCAACCGACTGCAGAACGCCTTCCCAGACTTCGGCCACTAATGCGACCCCATCAGCCGAGTTCCCGTTCGCGAGTTCGCGGCGGGCGTGGGCCTGTACGCGCGGCCAAAGCCTGCTGGCGGCAGAAATCAGCTCCGTTTCCAGCGGCTGTGCTTTCTTGTCTGAGGAGCTTTTCGACAGGACCCATTCAGGGCTCATATCCGGGCTCGGCATCCAGGGGTCTCACATCTCCTGTTAGGGTTCGCCGGCCAGAACAGCAGAGTGACATTTCGCGCGAATCGGTGTCAAGCCGCGGTTGGCACCATTGTGCCGCGCTGCGGTGTCATAAAAGGTGCGCATCCCTGGATTTCTTCTGATACTTTTTCCGCCCCGACGTTCCTTCAATAGATGTGGGGAGAGTCTCCACAAAACAAAAAGCCACTTCCACAAGTTGCTGGCAAGACGGCCATACACCGTTTGCCGAATGCGCACGCCCTCGTCTCGGTCAACGCTGAGTTTTAGTCGCTCCGTCTGCAAATTCAAGGAAATGGGGTCACGGAACACGTGTCCCGCACCGCAAACCGCTGCCAACTTCGTTCTGGATTGGCCGTGAGAACCCTCGCGATCGGTGAATCGCACCTCATCGCGAAGCAAGCTCACGACCGTGGTCTTTCAGTATCGAGGTTGCGCAGTGACCAGGACGCAGGAAGCAAAGGCCCAAACCGACAGAAGGCGATTGGCAGCCATCGATCAGTTGCTGCTTGCCGGGATCAAACTTGGACCGGCTAAGAAGCGCGAGGCCATCGACAAGGTACTTGAGCTTGTTCCCGGTTGGACGCGTGGTGATTGCTGGAAGCGCATTCGTTATCTGCGCAGGAACTCTAGACTCGACAATTCTGAAAACCTTCTCCCAGATGGGGAGACGAAATCGGGGAAACGTGGTCGAGTCCCTCGTTCGTCGGGAGCACCATGGACGTCCGCGGATGACGACACTCTCTTCCGGTTGGCTGGGTACGAACCGGTGAACAGGATTGCCCAGCGCCTGGGGCGCTCGATTCGAGCGATCCGCTGTCGGCTCGGAGCACTCGGAATGAGTGGCAAGGTCACGGATGGATGGTCATTGCGAGCGTTGCAAAAACTCTTGCGAGTGGGCCCGGTGCGACTGAGATACTTCATTGGAGCAGGGATTCTGCGGGTTCGCGATTCGCGCGTAAAGGCAGGCTCCCTGGTCATATATTGCGATAGGAACTGTTCATCCTTGGACGAAGCCGCACTCCAAAGACTGAAGGTTATTCTCATCACCGCCGAGGACGCATTTTCGAGGGAACGAACCGCCGACATTCTGGGCCTCACGCTGGCACAGGTGCAGGAATTGATCTCCTGTGGACAACTGAAGCTGGTTGATTGGTTTGTTACCGATCGGTCGTTTGAGGAATTCTGCAAGAAGCAGGGCGGCGAGATCAGTATGGCACTCATCGAACCGGCCACCGCCAAATGGCTGCGCAACGAGTACGGCGTGCCGGACACCGCCACGAACGCGGCAAGTCTTTCTCGCGCTCAAAAACACGCACTGATAATCCGAACATGCGTGTGCGGCCGAATGATAGCTGGCAACCCGTACTTCAGGCATATCCGGGCGTGCCGTGCGGCCGGCGCAACCGTACCCAAAGAGCGATCCAATGTGCTGGACTCCAGCAATCGGATTCTTAAGGGCGCTCAGTCCAAGTCAACGAATGAGTCGGCTTCTCTGCGCCAATCCTCGAAGAGCGGGTAGGGGCTGGGCAGCTTATCTCCCCAAAGTTCGTCGAAATGGTCGGCGAACTCCATGGTGCGCATCGCTCTCGGATGATTGCGCACTTGAATGAGGATGGCATCGAGCCAGCCTTCGGCTTTTGCATCCCGGAAGAAATGGTCGCCAACCCACAGCATCAGGTGCTCCCAGTCTTGCGAGCCACCACTTGACGTCTTTGAGCACGGTTTCAGTCGTGCTTCCACGTATCCCGGACACACTCGCTCCAACTCGAGCAAGACCCTTGGCGGAAGTGTCGCTCCGCGCTCAAGCGCCGGACGAGCCCAGTACGCAAGCGCCTCATAATCGATGTAACGAGCTACGGCTTCGGCCAGCCGACCGGGAACAACCAACTTTGCAGAGGCTCGGGACTTGCGCTCCCCAGCAACCAGATGGGCGGTCTCGTCACACTGCTCTGCTAGCGCTTTCCATTCTTCGAACGACGGATACCGGATGGGTTTGGCTTTCTTCCACTTCTCCACGCATTCCGACCAGCAGACCTCAGCTCGCTGATAACGAGGATCCCGCACGGCGTAATAAGTGACCGCGAAGAACCAACCCTCCTGCTTAGCACAGTCGAAGATGTTGTCGTCAATCCAATCTTCCAGGCGGAGAGCAAGTGGCCGCTTTTGACTGGCTTTCGATATGCGCGCCCGGTCCTTCTCAAGAAATCCCGGGCAGCGAGTATGCAAAACGGAGCCCAGCCAATCGGGAATGCCTCTTTCGGTCTCTAGGATCGAGCGAGCCCAGAAACAGAACTCCTGCCACTCGATGTACTGATTGCGGGTTTCCTGAAGGCGTTGCCACGGGATCCGTCGGGCTTCTTCGTCGGCGCGAATTCGAGCCGATTTCTGAAGTCGGGCGGTCGCGTTCCCCGCGGATTGAACACTGGATTTCTTCACTTGAAAGTCCTCGGAGGATGCCGCGGAACTTGTGCGAGCCGCGAAGCGTGACGCCGCCCCATTCTAGTCAATTTCGGCGATGCCGTAACAGGTTTTGTGGGCCGTATCGTCCGCAGAGGCTGGTCTGCTCCGTCTCAATGGACGTTCTGCACGACGGGAGTAGCTGGAAGTAACATCCACGCCGCACCCGCGAGAGGGCGTACCAACGGCCGCCGCAAGCGCAATCTAGTCATGGCTACACTAAGATGGCGCGCAGGAACGAATTCACTGCAGAGCCCAAAAACTGGAATTCGAGCCCGGACACTTGCCAATGCTCGACGCAGAACTCTTAAAGTCCGTCGCCTCGCAGCTGATGACGGGTACGTCCGTGGACGTGGAGGGTAAATCCGGTCCTGTCCGCCGCACAAGCCGCCAGCGCTTGAAAACGATCGCATTCAGTGTCGATGGTCACCAATACCAAGCCATCGAGCAGAACCCGGAGAAACCGAGCCGATGGGGACAGTTGGCTCGCAGTGGTCGTCAGGTCGTGCAATTCAAGGACGCAGAAAGTAACAGATTCGTGGCGGTTGTTGTGGATGGCGAGGTCACATTCTACGGTGCTAGCAAGAAACCGTCCTGATGCCCGTCCCGCGGCCAGCAATACTATTCGTGCTACTCGAACAGGACCGGCTGGCCGAAGAATATTCTGCATTGGAAGGGGATTCAGGAAAGCATCCTTGATTTATGCGCCACCGTCCCGGTCCATTTCGTGATCGCAGACGGCATTGAGACCATGGAAGGCAACGGACCCCTTAACGGCACTCCTCGTCGACTAGGGAGGATTGTGCTTGCCGACGACGCGGTCGCTGCCGATGCAACCTGTGCACACTTGATGGGGTTCGATCCCGGCCGAATTACGCACATTTGCGAGGGCTCGAAATTCCTTGGGAACTCTTCTGCTGAACTGATCGACCAGGTTGGAGAAACCGTCAACGGTCCGGCGACCCCCTTCCAAGTGGTCCCGGAGTTTCGACATCTTTATTCAAGTTGACTAATTTGTAGCTCCCTCCATCGACGATGCAAGTCACTGATTTGGCACGATTTGTCGCCAATTTGATCTGCCCGATTTATTTACCGCATCATGGCGCGCCGTTAGCAGTACCCGATCGCCTTGGCGGAGGCTGCATGGTTAACAGCACCGCAAATGCCGGGGTGATGAACACCGTTTCAGTCCTCACGTATGTCGACTGGCGTTGCCGAAGGGGATCGAGAACTGGTCTCTGACCAGCTTGCAGCAATGACTGGTTGAGACCGGGCCGGCTGGTAAGCATGCCCGCTACTGCTGGTTATTGCTCGCGGAAGGACATCTGACGCTGCTGGGGCGATACCCGGTTGGGTCGCGCTGCTCCCGATGTCGCCGGGGTAGGAGATCGCGGTCCGGCAGTGGAATCCGTCTATAAGCTGATTGACGCAGGGAGTGGTGCTACAAAAGTAGGCCATAAATGGGGCAGTTCTCGGCTGTACTGCTGTGGATAGCAGACCGTCGGGAGTGCTCCCGAAAAAAGTTGTGTCACAGTGTCGCGATCAGGCGAATGGAGTTTACTATGATGTCATTTTCAAGATAAACAAAGAAAGATTTCCTGGCAATCGCCCGGCGTCGCTTATTTATGAAGCAGGGTGGCAAGTTGTCCGCCTATGATCAGAGAATGTTATGACGGCTCTTGACGGAGGATTGCCAAGCTCCAACTTACGACACTAAATGGCAAGCATATGTTCGGACGCCACATAATTGCGGTGCAGAGACAATTCCTGTCGTCATTCGACGTATTCATTTCTTACGCCAGACTTGACGCTGCAGATTATGCGAAAGCTATGGCTGACTCTCTTACTTCGGGTGAATTCAAACTAAGTTGCACCTTCGATCACTGGGAGACCCGACCTAACGCTCAGGATGATCAATCGAAGGCACGAGTGCCGCAAGGCGTCCTGAAAAGCGCTCGATATGCTCGAGCACTCGTCGTGGTCGGTTCACCTGCCTCACTATCTTCCGACGCCATGGATGAAGAGGTGACGGAATTCCTGAAAGTTCCCGGTCCGGTCATCCTCATCGGGTTTCCAGGAATCGACATTACAAATGCGGTTTGGTATTCAAGGGTCGCGGGGGTGGCGGTGGCGCTGGAACCTGGCGGCCTGCTGGCTCTTCAGTCAGGAACTCCAGCGGTCCCAATCCTCCAGCGCACGAAGAGCGCGCTCGGTTACTGGACCAGAAATGCCCGCATCCGTGCAGCAGCACGCATTGGCCTCTGCGTTTTCGCGATAGCGACCATTGGAACAGGTGCTGCAATGTGGAAGACGAACGTCGAAATCAAGAGAGCCAATCGCGCGGGGCTAGAGGCGGGCGCGGCCATGAAGCGAAAAAGTGACGCAGATGCTTTAGCTGCCAAAGCCCGGGCCCAGGCGGAGGAAGCGCTGCGACTCGCTGATGCGGCCGGTCGACAGGCAGCCGCAGCTTCTATGGCAATCACGGGCCAAGATATCCTTCAGAATTCACCGAATGACTCGCTTCGTGCTTTGCATCTGGGAATCGAGTCGATGCAGAAAGCACGCACTAGCTGGGGTGAGTTCGTGCTACGCAAATCGATGGCGTTAACTCCCCAACTCGTAGGACGTCTCGGTCAACCGGCGCCCCTACGGGAGTCGCCGATTGTGTCCAAGGCGTTCCCAGATCAAGTCGCTTATGGCCCGAACGGAGCGTTTGCGCGATGGAGCTACGAGCGCAAGGATCGAGAGGTAGCCACAACATTTGAGTTTCTTAACAGTTGGCATCTCCGATCGAAGGTGCCGACAATTGCCATGTCCGGATTCATCAGCGACGTCAAGTTTAACCACAACCAGAAGATGGCAATCATACAAGTCACTGATCGCAGCTCGATGAATAATATACGTCTTGAGATTGTCGGATGGCAGGACCCTGCTCTACGTCGTCTTCCCGTGGAAGACATCGGGAGTTTCGCCATAAGTCCGAGAGACGATTCGATCGCTATTGCGCGTAAAGGTTCAGTTGAGGTGTGGTCGGTTGGCTTGTCCCCTTCAATGATCACACGGTGGTCGTTACCGGCCGTGTGGGCAATTGCATATTCGGCGGATGGAAAGTCCATATATGCCGCGTCCAAGGATGTCGTATACGCTCTCGCTGGCAACAACATCGCGAATAGGGTGATTAACTTTGACGAACCCACGGAGTACCCGAAAGTGTTGATCGCGACACCCAATCATGTAGTAATAAACACAAAGTCTGGCCTGCGTTCGTTCAACCTAGCGACCGAGAAATGGGATCACTCTGATTTGGGTTACGGAAGCCCTATCGCACTAGTGCATGAGCGGATATTGGTGAAGCGGCAATCGGAGGTTGCTTTGTACGATCTCGCTCAGGACGGTGTTGACTACTATGCGAACACCGTCGTGCTGAAGTGCCCCCAAGAAAATGAGCAGGACGTATTGATTAGGTCAGTGAGCGCCAGTGCAGATGGAGAGGTTGTCACATACGGATGTGCGACCGGTCTTGCCGTGGTCGTCAGAGCGCAAGGAGGAAGTAGAATCGCGATGGCTCCGTTAAGTGACACGGATCCCGTCGCCCTGTGGTTGGACGAGAACGGCCACACCTTAAACAGCTACGCAATTCGCGACCACCTGTCGCCGAACCCGGTGCGAGCTGAAGCGACGGAGTGGAGGATCCTAAACTCATGTCCCGCCTCGCTCGGTAGCCTACAGGGAAATCTCGCACTTGGATCTAATGGGTCAACCGTTCTTCGGCTCTCTGACGATGGCGCTACCTTCTATGACATACCTAGTGGACTGGTTCGCGCAAGTGTTAGGTTGCCTGTGGGCAGGATGGGGTTTTTCAAAGTCATTTCGATCTCTAACGATGGTCGGAAAGCTGCGATTGGCGACTGGAACTCAGAGCATATCTCGATCATACACGCTGAGTCAGAAAGCCCCACTAACCACCTGATTACGCCAGATATCTACGGATCGGTGGTAGCTGCTGCATTTGGTGGTCCCAGTGAAACAACTGCAGCAATCGTAGAGAAGCGTCGAGATAATAGGAGCCTTATTCACGTCGGAACGATTCACCGGGATCGCTGGGTGCCTGTTGTTCAATACGAAACCGGAAGCTGGGTCCGCCACGTCTTACCGGATGACATTATTTTATCTCCCTTGGCGATATCGGGTGCTGGTTCTATCGCATATCTCGCGCCGTGCCCGGAGAACTCAAAAAGAGACGAACCTCAGAGTTATAAAACGGTCAGAGTTGTTACCGTGAAAGGATTGTCGGAGGAGGTCTCGTTGCCCTCTGCGGTCAGCGCTCTCGAGTTTCAAACTGATGAAGAACTTGTGATAGGGACCAGAAGTGGAGACGTGTATGTATGGAAACTCGAGCAACCATTGGAAAAGGCTACTCTGATCGGCAGGCAAACTGGAATGGTATTGCGCCTCTTGAAAGGCCCGCAGGACTCTGTTTTGGCGGTAGACTCGGAAAATGTTGTTCGGATGTGGAAGACGAAGACGAGATTCGACGAGACGGGAGTTAGGGGCTTCATGGAGACGCCACTAGCGTTGTACGGGATATCTAATTATTCTGGTGTTGGGATACAGAGCATGGGGATCCGGGCTAATTATCTCTATGTCATCAACAGGGGCGCCGGTCTACAAGACTATATATCGTGCTGGTTTGTGCCGATGTCGGATAAGCTGCTCCAGACGGCGAAAAGCATCGATCGGTGAGCAGACTTGAGCAAATTCTTTCTGGGCAAAATCTTTCCAGGACTTGAGCGTCAGCCTTGCGAAGGTGTCAGAAGTTGCCGAGTGTTGCGAGTATTCTGGCGTTCGATGAGTGGGCAGACCTTAAGAGTCTCTTCGTCAAGCATCTGCAAAATATGCAGGCTGCAACTTTGGCCTCTAAGTGCTTATTGACGACGATAACCATAATGAGGAACAGAGTTAGTGGGTACTTGCGAGCTTGAGGTTGAAGGAACTCGTGTCGAATTGCCCTCATCTGACCTGCATGGCTTTTTATGAAGCGAGATTCTCCGCGAGGAATCCGTCATCCAAGGTGCGAAGAAACCAGCGCGTCATAAGCAGATAGGACGCCTCCGAAAACTCGGCCGACACGCCGAACTGAAGCTGAGAGTGGGCGAAGAAGAACCCAAGGACGGGCTCGACTGAAGCCGCAATGTCGCCAAAATCCAAGGGCGCAGAAGACGCCAATTGAATGCGCCGAGTAATGATCGTTCGGATCTCCCGGTTCTTTGCGTGCTCCTTTGCACTTGGATGAAACAAGAATAAGGTCTTTGCAATGTGCCCCCGCCGTACGAGGTGATCAAGTTCCCAGAGTACGCCACCGGTTGTATCGAGGCAGAGGAAAATTCTAAGGCTGTTATTCGCCAGATCCGCCACCCCTTTATGCCATTCCTGATTCGAGAAGTAACCACGTGCGGCGCCATAATCAGGAATTGGATCCTCCGGATTACCAACTGCCACTACAGGACCAAACGCCGTGGCCTCTTCAAGCAAGAGGATGTCCAGGCTCGCCTTGGCTTGCGTCAGATTAACGAGGCGGCCAAACAGGGAAAGCCGTGGCGCCGCCAATCTAACCCGATCATCATAGAAAGGACGCAAGAACAGGATCGGCTTTCTGTCGTCGCTCTGCTGACGCTCGACGATCGACGCGATCATCAGGCGTCTTGCCCTGGCTCTTGCCACATTGGCAACGATAAGTGCGGTTACTGCCAAGCCTGCGAATATCAAGGGGCTATACGCCATAAATCGAAGCATCGCGGCGAGAAAGTCGTTGCCGAACAGGCCGGTTGCTGAACTGCCCTTGGAAGCAGCATCCATGAAAATGAAGGGGCCCACCAGCAACGGCGCCATAGCGAAACCAGGCGCGAAGACTGCGAACAGCGCAAAAGAGGAAAACGCCATGCCCGAGAAGACAAATAAAACGGTCGAAAGCACCTTGTTCTTGCCGATGTATTCCATTGGAAAGGGCAAACCCAAGGCCTTCGAGAGCCATCCGGATCGGGAGTTAGATTGCGTGTATATCTCAGACACCACATGTCTCGTCTCATCGGAAACGAAGGCGAACCTCCGTCCTGCCATGGCGCCACGCCAGCAAAAATATCCAAACGGTACAACAAACAAGCTCGCCCCAGCCGGGAGAACCCAACTGAGTGTTCCGTGAGCACTGACACTTTCCCAAATCACAACGGCGAAAATGACCCCGCAAAAGGCTAGGGCGGGGATACAGTAAAGCAACGCGACCACCCCAATCCATCGCTTCATGCGGCAAATCGCAAGGCCAACCCACAACGACAGCACAAGATAGACAAGTAACCCCAAGAAATTTAAGCACAGCAGGATCCAAGTTCTGCCGAAGAGTGATCCAGTCGCCGCGAGCGCCTGGCGATAGGAATGCCAATGGAACACAGGAATCAAGCTCAAGAGGCAAAAGAAAACTACGGCAGCCAGCCAAAATCCTTGGTATAGCCTTATGAAAGGGAAGACATCGCGGTACACCCTCTCCTCGTAAATAATCTTCCTCAACTTGCCGCGGTTGGTGACTTCTGAGTTGCTTAGGCTCATCGATACCATCCAAAGGTTCGATACCTCAAGGACTACTCGGAATACTCAGCCATAGTCTTCAGACTCTGTAAATTCTACGGAGGCGACCCCGTAAATATCCCCTTCGGCCGGGTGCGGGGCGTGGCACCCGGGGGCGGGGCGTGGCACCCGTGTGCTCCGTCGCGAGTCTCGCAACTGCTGAGTTCTGTCCGGCTTTGTCAGACACCTCCAGCCTCCTCCTGCTCCTCGGGGGCTCTCTGCCAGTAGCCACCAGGTAATATTGGCATGCTTCACCGCATCAGCCCGTCTTCACTAGCCGTTGAGGCAGGCTGGTCAGCGACCCGTTCTCGATCCGCTTGGGCAACGCCAGACGCCTCAAATATCCCATATCGTAAGTCAACAGGCTCAAGGCCAACTGGTTTGAGCGAAAACGATTGTAAAAGAGGCGTGTCCATCTATTTTACGTGGACACTTCCCAGGGAACACACGCACGCCACAAAGTTCAATGTGTCTCTCGCCAGACGGTTACGGAGCAGCTAGTACCGCAGTCGATCAACGCAGGAGCGCAGGTTCCCATCGTTAGTAGTGGCGGAAGGGATCCGAGCCTTGCGGCAAGACTGTGGTCAGACAAAACAGTTGCAGTTTACTTTCACGTCATTGAATAGGGGTCAGATACACGGCACCGGTCCACTCAGACGAATTAGGGGAGCGAAGTGCGGGTCGAACGGTCGAGCGCAGTGTTATTCCGAAGCATTGACGACAATACCGAGCGCATCTAACACAATCGGAAGATATCGGCGGACCTGATCGCGGTCACTTTCTTTCTCTGACTCGCTAAGAGCCCCATAAGGGGTTCCGATTTGACGCTCCCACTGCTCAACCAATTCAGACGGAATCACAAGTGAGCCATCGGGTTTGCGCTCGCACTTGCCATGCATGTAACGCTGCCAATGAGACCAGCGCTCATGTTCTGCGGCCGCTAGCTTCTCCATGAGCTTATCAAGGACGCTTTGAGCAATTTGACTGTACATCAGCAGATCATATCAATCCCTTAGCTGCCAGCCCACGATAATGTTCGCCGAGAGCAGTAAGCCGAACAGTCTTGCTTTGCATCGCAGCGTGCCACATGTGGGGTGCCCCTTCAGGTACCAAGAGTCCCACACGATTATATTTTTGAAGAGTCGCAAAAATTGCGTTCTTTTCAGGATCCGGCGCTGCCACGTTGAGCGGCTCAGCAGGTTTAGTATCTGGGCGCTCAGGTTCATACGAGGGGTCTAGCCGATACTGAAAGCCGGCGCTGGGAAAATACTCGGAGATGCGTTGTAGGTCAGCCAGCTCCAGCGGCGGACGAACCTTGCGGAGTGAAACGAACCGCTTTACATTAGTCTTGAAAACAGGGCGCTGCGCCCAAGGACCAAGTGACTGGTCAATGTGGGCATAGACACTACCTGGCGTTATGTCGCCGACAAGGTTTGCTGCAGCTCCCCCAAGCGCGTCAACCAAGAGGCTCGTGAAGACCCCGGCGCCATTCTCCTCGCTCGCATACTGCTCCGCGGTCGAGGCCGTGAGTATCGTCATGCCCTCGGTTATTTCTGCCACTGACGTATGGGAAGGGGGATTTCCGGCAATTCCGCTGTGGCAGCTGTCGAGCATGATTACCTTATTCTGAACTTTCGATTGGTTACCCATCGTCATGATTTCTGCAAGTGGGACACCGTCGTCCCCCGTCTTGCAGTCGCCAGCGCACAAATAACCGCCTGTCGCTTCCAAATAGCCGTGGCCAGCAAAGTAAAAAAGCGCAATCTCACCGTCACCAGCAAAGAGCTCGCGTACAGCCTCCTTCAGGTCATGGCGTTCCACGAGATCATGAGGTCCCGATCCCACCATGAGGCGCACACCGAAATTCACCGAGCCATCGGCGTGCCGGTCGAGCATTGCCTTTACAGAGTGGGCATCGTTCACCGCTCCAGTAAGGCCAGATATCGAGTGGTAATGATCGATACCGACAACAAGCGCCTTCCGCATCGCGAACTCCTACAGCGAGTCGATGAAATGCTTAATGTTATCCCACGTCCACACTACCGTGTTCACTCCCTCCAGCCCCGTCCGATCGTCGGTGTAGGCCCAGATGCCGCGCAAAGGCTTCTTCTCGTCCTTGGCGCACTGGATCTCCCACTTTTCTCCGCTTGAAGACTGCGAGTTCTTACTAATGAGCGCGATCACGCCATCCGAACGGCGTATGCGGCTACATACGCGGTCCTTCCATTCACTGTTGTATGGCTCCTTCACAGACATGTCTATGTACTCGAACGGCGATTTTGTATTTAAAGACTGCCCTTTAAGGAAGTCCCTCTGCGTCTCATCCTCAATTGCAAAGGCAACAAATACTACTTTCTTGTCAGCCATCGGAGATGCTCCCAACTCAGTCGATGCACTCGACTATATCAAACCGTAAGTCTGAGGGGTGCCGCAGCACATTCCACACACCAGAGAAGGGCCTGTTTCGACAGGCCCGACATAACATTGGGAATAGACGGGTCGCCAGTTGCGCTTGGTGGCGCTCAATCGGGTGTTCTGTCAGAACAACGAAGAGGTTCATTCGCGCGATATAGAGTTCCGCAGAGTTCCCTAAGGAAGACACTCCTGAATCAAATTGGGTCAGGAGCAAGATCCTCCCATCTTAGCCAATATTGGTCGTGTGAAGACGGGGTAGGGAACGGTGGCTTCGCAATAGCAATGCCAGTTTCCGGCCCCGGGATCACCGTCAACCCTGAAATTCATGCTGCTGAAATAGGCGGCGAAACCCGAACGATCCGTGCGCGCGCCATGGCAGGGTCGATTGGATCTTGCGCATTTTGGGCTGGCTTGTCCTGTTCCGGGGTAATTTCCTTGGGGAACAAGTCCTCCGCCAGCTTGCGCCAATCACCCTGCTGTTTGGAGTACGGACCCATTCGCTGGATTTCGACCAAGCGCGCGATCGCCGGCATACTCTTTCCAGCTGTACCCCGATAAGCGGACAGCGTCGAGATCGGAATCAAATCCACGAACGCTTCCTGTGACGGGCGGCCAAAGGCGTCTTGGATCGAACTAGTTAACAGCGCCCAGACCTCGAAGAGATTAGTCGAGGTTGTTTCATGAGGCGTGGGATTGACAGTAGCGGGGACCCCGTTCATAAGGATATTGGAACCCGTCGAAGTGAACGAGAAGCGCAGTCTGCTGCATTCCTGCCGGCCGTGCCCTTCGACGTACCACAGGTTCGCAGCGGGTAGTAGCTGAGCCTCGAGCGGTGCTGTCCAGGGGCTGTCCAAGTCCGGCGAGTACGCATCGGTTCCCTCCGGCTGCAGACTTCGTTGGAACTGAAGCTTCAAGAACCACCAGCTCAAATCCGCTTGGATCAGCGCTCCGTCCGGTTTCATTGTTCGGGGCGCCGGTAGAAGGAAGGACGACTTATCGAAGATTGGAGCGCTCGTGTTGGTGTCGAAGGTAAACCCGATCGGTCCAACGGGCAACAATCTCTGCTCGATCGCGGCTGGGCCAGAATTCGCCGGGTTAGAAACGGCAGGATCAGCACCCGCCTCCGCCAATTCTGTCCCATTCGGATCTGTAGCCGAGACAATCCGCGCATTAAGGCCTTCGGCTAATCCAGCCCACTCGAACCAAGGCTCATCAACAACAACAAGTAGCCCCGGAGTCTGTTCCTGATCGCGCGTCTGAGTGAGCGGAATGACCAGCCGCACAGCCGGCGCATTCGCTCGCGAGGTACGTCGGCAGTTGGCGACCCAGCGTCTCCACAGTTCAGGAGGCGGCTGCAGATTCACAACAAGTTGTGGCGAGGCTAATCGCGATTCTGCAGAGGTTATACCGCGAAGTAATCCCTCGTACCGGCTGAATACCCGAACCGCGAACCGGTAGTAGAGCGCCTGAGGAGATCCTGTCAGATCGTTAAAATAAAGTCGTGGATTAGCGGCGTTTGGCGCTAGAGCATCCGCCTGCGCCGTGACAAGTAGGTGATCGTTCGAGTCACGCTCGCCAAAATATAGACCGTCCAGGGGTTCAAGCAATTTGTCGGGCCAACCGACATGTCCGGTAGCTTCAAAGGGAAAGGCGAAAATTGTATTTGTGATGTTCTTCCAGACGACGGTGTGGTCTTTCACAGTTGCGTCCAGGGTTGTAGGAAATACAGGGACATCTGCTCCCGAAACTCCTCCCTCAATACTCTGAAAGATGTAGGTGTTCCCATCGACCGTAGCCTGTATATGTTCGCCGGCACGATAATTCTTGTTGGCAGACCAACTCGGCTGTTGGCTCAGATTATCCAGGCGAGCCAAGGGGCGGCCCTGCCATCTCCACCGCTGAATCATCAGCTCGACACGATGAATCTTGTGCCCAAAGTCACCTAGCTTCCCAAGATCCAGGCCAACTTCGAGCGGGGGTTTGCTGGACAGGGTGAGAGCACCATTGAGCAGGTCCGAGACCGTGGCCCGGTCGAAAACGAAACTCGTGGCGACTTCGATATAAAACGTCCTCGGTTCCACAAGAGCTTTCTTCTGTAGCACCGTTGCGAAGCGGCTATTGGCATCGGGTGCGAGCACAGGTCGAATGGACAACTTGAAAACGTGTCCTGCCGGGACTTTGACAGTGACCTCATACGGGTCAGCGGCGACCTTGGGGACCTTTAGGTCGGTATCTCCTACGGTAATTGTGACCTTTGCGGCGGTCGATTGATATTTTTGTAGCAAGGAGGCGCCGTTGCGCCGAATATCGAAACTCTGTGTCCTGTACGCTGGTTTGGGGCTACCTGGCGGCGCATACTCACATTCCAGTCCCAATTCGAAGCCCGTAACAGCTGGATCATCCAATGTGAGATCAACCGCGGCACTCTTGCTGGCATCATTCTTGATGTCCGAGTTTTGGGCCAGGAACGAATAGATCGCCGCCCTTTCCCGCGGTGAAGGCGAGGCAAGAGGCCAACTGTCCCAGGTCGCCAGATCGGTCGCCGGCGGACGAATAGCAAATTCTGCATTTCTGGTAGCCTGCACGTTCCATTGTCCAGAATCGACGTCGCTAAGCAGCAGTAGCGTGTCCTTTTGACTATCAAGGGGGCGGATGCTGCGTGCGATGGGATAAACACCTTCGGGTATGGGGGGGACGGCGAGACGTGCCATATCTTCACCGGCTGGCCTGGAATCCGGCCCTTCGACGCGAACTAGGCCAATCGGCACGGTTCGGAGATAAGGAATGTCGGTTTTAACGTTGGGAGCGCTCCAGGTCGACGGGTCGAGGCTGACGCGCCATGGCTTGGCCGGATCGCAGATCTCCTTGGGCATCTCTCCCGCAAAACCGACCGCGAACGCAGCAGCTTCGTACGGCTGTCCGAAGATAAGGCGTGCCAGTCGGTAAGGACTGGCGTCGCGGTACGGGTTCCACAGTTCGAAGATGCCCGCGTGGTCGTCGGCACCATTGTTGAGCGATTTCACTTTCTGGACTTTCGATAAATCGCTGGCGGGGCTGCGTGCAGATAACGGCTGGTTCTTGTAGGTACACGACACCTGCAGTTGGCCGTTGCGATAACAGATCTGCCAGGGGGAAACGCAAACTCGCTTCGGGTCGAATGGCGGCGCCTTGAGGATGCCGTTCTCACGAAGGGCTTCGCCGCGGACCGACATCTGGCCGAGGTTCAGGATGCTCCACGGATAACGAGTGCCGTCGGGCTTCGACGCTGACGGGCGTAGCATGACGCAAGCGCCGCGAAGGTGTCCCAAGAAATCGTCGTCGTTATCGTTCTTGCAGCCAAAATTGGAAAACTGGACCTTAATGCCTTGATTGCCACCCGAATAGTCCGGCATCTCGTCGTCTGAAGGCTGGGGACCGATTGCCGAAGCCGCCCACTGGTCGATGAATGATTTTAGATACTGCTCGATGCTGGCCTGCTTGGCGCTGGTCGCGCCGTCAGCCCTGGGCAGTAGTGTGTTGTAGCCCCAGCCTGCTTGGGTCTGCAGGCCTAACCGCTCGCGATAAATGTTCGTGAGGGCGATTGTCATCGTGGCGACGATGTTTTTCCGATCGTACCAGGCGCCCTTTTGTTTCATCCAAGCCATACCTAAGAATCCCAGGCGAAGCGTAGTAAGCAAATCCATACTTTGCAGGTAATCGTCGACGTTGGACGCAACCTCCGGTGTCCACAACGGTGAGCCCGCGCTCGTGAGCGCATCGCTCCATTCCCGCTCGATGTAGCTCCGTAATACATCCTGGGCGAGCAGTGTGTTTCGTACTTTGTTCAGTCGCGCGAGGTAGCTCGGCATGTCCGCACTCGGTTTTTTCCAGTCAGCACTGAGCTCGTTCTCGCCGAACTGGCCGGTCGTATTCTTCAGGAAGTCGGTCAGACGCTGTAACCAATGATCAAGCTGGTTGTACTGTGCGGCGAACTGCGAGAGCAACCCGACCAGTTTGGCTGGTTGCTGCGGTGCGATGATCCCGGCCACATCCAAGGCGAGCGTGCCGCCGTCGGGACGCGTGAGATACCCGGGTTGCACCAAGTCGCGCAAGCTTGCTACAAAGGCGTCCCCGAAACGATCGTCGGGAACCATGCCGGGCTGGTTGGCCCACTCCAGCAGGCGCAGCGGGAGGTCGAAGAGATTGGCGACGCGCGATTCCAGATGCTCGTGCCAATCCTGTCCCTGATCGACGTTGGGTTCGACGAACCCTGGTTGCGTAACCCAAAGTGTGTCTTCGTGAATGAAGTCGTCGAAGACTTCCCAGCCGTGGGTCCAACTATCGGTGTTCGGGATGCGAACGGGTGTGTAGGGCTCGATCCAGTGGATTTGGAGTTCGCCGGCAGCCGGAGCGTCATACATCCAGCGCGTCACGTACCTCGGTTGAGGGAGCGCAGGAGTTACCAGATTAGGCGCCATGCGAAGTAAGGGGCAGCCACTGGCGGGTTTCGACAAATCCAGACAATTGGCCGAGGGAACTAGCGGCGTGCGCTTCGTGCTGAATGGGGCATCGGCGAACACGGGAGCGACGATTATCTCATCCACATTCCCTAATTGTGCATAGGGAACATGGAAGAACGCTGCCAATCCGGTCCGCAGCGCGATGTCGCCGGGGAAAGAAGAAGCGTGATACAGGAAGAGCTTCCAATCGCGCGGCGTGTCCTTACTTAGGGTGGCGGTCGGAGTCGGATCGGTGAGCTTTTCGATAAAGCACGCAGCCGTAAAATTCTGGGCCACGGCACTCCATTCGGCCACGAATTCATCATTTAGGTTGGCGAGTGGCGCTTCACGCAAGATTTGCGCAGCGGGCACTATTATCACCGATTGCACGACGCCCTTGATCAGAAGCGCAAGACGGAGCTCGCTCCACTCCCAGGTCCAAGGCCAGAGATATTTTTTCGTTAAATCGCTGTTAACCTCAAATGCGCCGTTGTCGTCCACGAGAACCGGAGCGAGATTAAACGCAAACCAGGCATCGCCATTGGCAATAGCCGACAACGGACCGACTTGTCTTACATGGCTCCAGATACGCAACGTATTGGTCTTGGGCATGTGGGCTGCTCCGATAGTGACCTCAGTTGTAGAACATGGACACGTACTCAGCCGCTGCCGCATCGTAATCCCCGGGGCTCGGCAGCAGTTCAGCGGGCGAATTGGAATACGTATAGCTGACGTCACTACTGACGTCGATGGAGAAAAACGGGCCGAGTTTGATGCTGTAGCTCACGCGCCCTCGCCCGGTCAGCTGTCCCCCGGACCGATACTGAGCTGAGAGGGAGAGCATCAAGGAAACGGAGATAAATCCCAATAGTGTGACCTGCCCTATAAACATCAGGGAAATCGCCACCTGCAGATCCGGCGCCGAGCGGGTTTGCGCCAAGTAAGCAACGGTTATTCCGAAATATGCATAAACTCCACCGCTGATCGGCCCGAGAGAGATTGCCAGACTTGCCGAAGCGAAGATACCGATGCTGAGTCGCGCGGAGATCGCGCCAGTGCCCGGTGTGTAGCCTAGATCCAGGGTTACGTATCCGGCACCACCGAGGATGAAGATGCTTAGCGTGAACGGCCGCTCGGGTTTGGCAAGGGCCAGACTGATTCCGAGTTGGAAGGGGCTGATTTTCAGCACGAAGGCGAATCCGAGCCGCAGGTTGGCTAAGCCGAAGGCGCCCGATTGCACATCGGGCAAAGGCAGGTCCAGCGTCGTCTTTAGACCTTCGGAAGTGATCGCGGTGCTGAACCCGCCACCAGAAAGAAAACTGGAAAGTAGGTCGGCTAGAAACTCCAGGGCACCTTGTAGACGAACCTTGTCGGCCGTAACGTCGAAGCCGAAGTTGCCGGAATCATCAAAGTTTAGCGTACACCCTGCCAAAACCGCGACCGGGTAGCCGCCGACTCGCAGGTCCCAGTTTCCAGTAATCGCGCCACGGAACGACCGTTTCGGCGCCTGACCGAGCGCCGCTTGCAGCCGGGTGGATCCTACGAATCGTGCCTGCAGCAGGGTGAGCGTCACTCCGCAATAGGACAGCACTTGCGCCGGTTTGTCGGCGAAGCTGACGTCCATGTCGATCTCTACCCAGCCCGATCGTGATTGCGGATCGATACCGTGAGTCACCTTCACGTCGTCATTCGCCGATACGGGTGGTCGCAGGCCGTGGAAGAGGTTGGTCAGATCTAGACCGGCTATATGCGGGATCAGGGTGCGCCAGTCGAAACTCTGCAGACTATAAGGCAGCAGCTTATCGGCCAGTTGGAAACTCGGAACAGCAAGGTTGATCGGGTTTCCAATCGCGCCTCCTAGTTCGTTCGCCCACGCAACCAAGGGCGTCAGATTCACTGCGGGTAATTGGACCGGCTTCAGAAACGCGTCGAGTTCCGCAAAGCGATATGCGGTAAACGGCAATCCTTTGAAACTAAGCTGCGGTACCTTGGGAACGTCGCCGAAACCACGCAATAGGAACAATGCGGCCTTGGAGACGTCGGGCGGGACTTGGGGCAACTCCGGCAACTGGGCGCGAACCGCGCTAACGAACTGCGCCGCGGAGGACTCCACGCCATGCAGGAAATTTTCCACTGTGTTTCGCAGGTCGGCGCCGCTGGGAAGTTTCCCTTTCAGTTGATCCAAGAACTGCTGCACCGAGGCAGGACTGATCTTCTTGCCCAAGATGTTCAAGACGTCCGTCAGCGCCGTCTGAAGGACCTGCTGACAGGCAAGCTCTGCGAAGGCGTCAATCTGGAGGTTCAGTTCCTTGAGATGTTGAGCAACGGTATTCTTGATCTTCTGGTTGAAGCCATCGATCGCATCCTTGGCCTGCGCTTTGAAAGCGTCCCAATCGCTTGCATCCGTCAGAGCCTTCGTGATCTGATCGAGGTACTTCTCGATGGTCGTCTGCCCGAAGGTTTGGACCGCCTTCTTCAGTGAGTCCACGAATCCAGCGATTTGGGTTTGGTATTGCGCGCAACGCTGAGCGACAGCCTGGACGCCGGTTCGCGCCTTACCGATCGCGGCTTGTGGCGTGGATGTCGCGTCTGCAATGTCGGAAATGGCTTGCGCGGCGACGCCGGCGATGTCGGTCCGTGCCACTCCGAGCGCGTGGCGGATCTTATCGACTTGACCGCCCGCGATGGGACGCAGCGCCTGTTCCGTTTCCGCATCAGCCTTTGCGAGGCCCTCATCCAAATTGCGTGCCGCATCGCGAACAGCGGCGGTGGCTTTGTCTCTGGCACCCCCGACCCCTGCATCAATCGCCGACAGATCGCGGTCGAGTTGATTCAGGGTACCGATAACAGTCGCTATCGCCGCGGTTGCTGAGTTGTTTAGGACGGTGAACACCGATTCCACCTGGCCACGGGTGAAGCGGAGTTGAGCGAGGATGCTGTCCCGACCCGCAGTCCATTCCTTGAGCACATCCTGGCGTTGTGCTTTTAAATCAGGAAGTCGGCCAACAAGATCCTTCAAGAGATCAGCGGCGCCCGAAATGAGGCCGCTTACCTCGTTTTCAATCTGCGCCTCTAGAAATTGAAGCTGCCGTTCCAACTGCCCCGTAAGCAAAGTGCACAGCTTGCCTCCGTCCTGGGGCATCGACTTCGCGAAGGTGTTGAGAGCATCCGACCAATGCTGCGCCCGGTGAACCGCTTCGGCAGTCCAAGTGTCCCAGTTCTGCGCCAGTTCCTGCGGGGTCGCGTTCTGCGGGATCACCGAGATCAGCGGGCGGAGGATGTTGGAGGCATGGCCCGTGAGCTGCTCCACTTCTGCGCGCACGTGTTGCGGAATAATTCCCTTCACTACGTCGTCGAAGCGACTGAGAATCTGGCCGCGCACCGGTGCGGTAACGTGCGCGTTCTGCAGCGCGGTATCGAGCGCCGAGCGAGCGGCCGCAATAATTGCCTTGGCTTCGGAAGCATTCGCTGCATTCACCGCGCCGATCACCTGGTCGATGTCTTGGAACCCCCCAGGAATGTTTCCTGCTTGGACAGTAATGAACTGTTTCAGTCCCTCCAGCGCGGCACTCACAGGGGCGGCCGAGAGGAGAACGCCGGACGCGTCCAGTCCGCGCATGATTGTGATCGTGCGCAGGGTCGCTCCTACGGGTTGTTGGGCGACGCCGGAGACGATATTCGCAGCTTGTGCCGGCACATCGAGGCAATAGGTGAAGGGGCCGAGGGCAGGTTCTATCCAGGGGTCCGACTGGGGCGCTTTGAAGCTGGCCACATCGCCATCGGAAGGCAGCGGCGGCTTGGGCGTGGGCGTAACCGATGCAGCCGGAATCAAGCCGTAGTCAGCTCCGCAGTCCTTCGGCCATTGATCGGTATCTGTACCGTAATTCGGATTCACGGTTGTGTAGAAGCACAGCTTCTCCGGGTCGAGAATGGGACTGCGGCATGTAGAACCGTTGGCCTGAGAAGTCTCCAGGTGCAACACCGCCGTTGGTTTTGGATAGACGTCGGGTGGCTGTGCACCGGGCTTCCACAGCGGGATCTTGTAGCCGAAGTCACCTACGTTTTCACCCCACGTGCTGTCGACAGGAATTCGCGGGGGATCGCCTTCCGGAAACTCGCAAGCGCGTAACGGTCCGGGAGTGTCTTTGCTCTGATCCGCGTCGCGGCGCTTCTGCAGCAACTCCACGTACTCCGCAACTTTCCTCAGAATCGGTACACCGAGAAAAGGCTCTTGCTCGAGGTAGAACTGGCGCGTGGCTGCTACGGTTCGCGAATAGGTGATGACATGCTTAGCCCGGTTCCAGAAATTGCCGATCCGACCGATGCGTTCGATGGTTAGGCTTTCAACGCGACCCATGCGGACGGACGCGATGATACTGGTGCGGCCGTTGTCATACCGTGCAGTGAAACGGCCCCAGCCTCCGAGTGACGAGAAACCGGCGCCGCACAACTCGCTGCTCACCGAGACAGGATTGCTCCTTACCGCGTGGTAAATGCGGTCGCTTTCGAATGCCCAAGAATAGCTCCCTTTCAAGCCCGTCGAACCGGCGACGGTCGGGTCAGCCAGGTCCGCCTGGTTTCGGAGCCTGAAAAACAATTTGTCTTGCTGGGTGAGGGTCAATCCGGATGGCTGAGCAGCGTCCCAGGGCTCCAGTACTGCCAGTCGAGTCCGTAGTCGTGGCGCTAACGCCTCCCAGTACGACTTGGCAAAGGCATACCTATTCTGCTGCTCATCAGTGTGCTGCCAGGAGAGAACGTCACTTTGCGTGGATGGCAATGCACCCAACCTAGACGCGATTTCGGCGAGAAATAGTCCCGGACGTTTACTCAGGGATCCCGACATCCCGTATACCAACTCAAACACGGCTTCGCTTATCGGCGCTCCGGGCGCACGCTGTCCGGGATAACCTAGAACTCGGCGTAAGTTCCAAGGTACTTCCGCATAACGCTGTTCCACCAGTGATGAATGGAGCTGAAATCGGGCCGGAGGGGTGAAGCGGAAGTCAACAGGTATTCCAACAACGACGTCCTTGAGGAATCTGCGCTTGTGCATCGCCTCCGTCAGACCTTGTGGAGGCAGCACGAGCTCAAACGTCTGATTGCCGGTTGCAAACTGCCACGCAGCGCTGGTCGCCCGATTGTTCCATGCTGCGATCTGGTCAGTGACCGCATCACGTAGGCTCTGCTGGTAATCCGGCATTGATACTCTGGCGACGAGAAACGGCTCGGGGTCAATGATGACAAGGTCGAGCTTGGCATTTCCCGCTGATAGGCGTTGCTGTTCAAGGCGCAGATCCAGGGTTTGCGATCGGGTCTCGTAGCATGACTCCCGAGCGTCCATGACGAAGTAGTCGCCGATGCTCGGAAGGTTCGGGTCTACAGATAGCTGCAGAGCAGGAGAACGCCTGAGGGTTGGATCTAATCCCACCGGATACGGTTCGTTCTCGGGCACATACTCTTCACCCGGAACGTCATCCTGTGCTCCAGCACCGAACGACGATATTGCCAATTGAATGTCAAGCGTGTTGAGCCGGACCAATCCGGGCAGGTCATCCACATCGGGGTCATTGCGACGAGCCCGGAAGCTTGCCGATAGAGCACCCGGGTCACGGCCTAGATCCTGCTGACCTTGTGCTTCGGGCAACAGCAGATCGAGTCCTCCCATTCTGAGCAATGGCTGACTGCTTGGAAGACCGTTTGCCGGATAGGGGGGGAACTTGTGTCTGAACCCCAAGCTATAGCCGGCGGGAGCTTTAGGGTTATCGGCGGACGGTCGCTTGGGAGGTGTCAACTCGCAACTCGCCTGCAGGTTTGCACCGTCCGTGCGCATCACATTTGGGAATGTTGCGATACATTTCAGACTGCTGCCACTGGGTAACTCGATAGTTCTAGGAAGAATGTTGAGGAGGCCAGCGGTTTCCTCGCTTTCAGGGTTGCGCAGCACGCACAATGCCGCCGTGACCTTCTTCACTTGCGTTTTGTCGAGCACAGAGAACGTGACTGCGAAAGAGCTCTGCTGTCCCTCGGCTACAGAGAAGGTAGGAACAAAAGAAGTCGGCAGTCCGCTTCGAACAGTGCTCAATGAGGCGAGATAATCTCCAGCTACTGAATCGTTCCAGTTCCGTAACACGATGCTCGCGGGAAGACCTATGCTCAGGACCCAGAAGTCGACTGAACCATCGACCGTGTTTGCCTGTCTCTGGCTGACAGGTAGAACTCGCCTGTGATTGTCCCCAATCGATAATGAGGAGTCTGTTGAGGAGAAGGTGATCTTGTGCGGCAGCAGTTCCTGATCGTTGTCGTCCTGGTCAGGTAGTGGTAATTCCAAATAGAAGCGAATGCCGTTCTCTTGCAACGATGCATGGATTTGAGGAACTACCCAACCGGTTGCTTGTGCGTAGCCCTGCAGACCGAGTTTGTTCAGAACTTCAGGCGGGGTGAATGCCAGGAATTTCGACGTGAAGGCGATTCCCGGAAGACCCCGGATTGGACTCGGGAGTGCCTGTGCAACAAGTGGGTACTGATCAAAGACCTCGAAATCGGTAACAGCGATCGTCGCACTAGTCAGGGCCAGACGGACCTTCACGGGAGCCAGGCTGTCACTGCCTGCGGAGACCAAGAAGCATCGGGTCTGGAATTCAAGCTTCTTCCAAAGCGGAATGTGCGATTTCAGTGTGCCCGGAAAAATGCTCAACGAGACGCAGCGTACGCCTGTTTCTGGATCCCAGAACTCAATGCGATCTGCCGACGAAAGGTCTCCAGGATCTTGCGGGTTTTCAGAAACTTGGCCGGAATCGAGCAAGGCCTCGTAGACGGCATGGGGGCCAGCTAACACCCGCAAGAAGACGGCTGCCATAACCGAAACACCTCTGTTGAATGAAGAGTGCCCGAAACAATATCACATTGGTGGCCCGAGAGGAAATACACTGACTCATTAAGAGATATTTAATCGGAGAAGTGCGGATTTGCTGTTACGCATCCACTCCCAGCCATCGTGAGTGACGCCCCGTGCTCACCACGTGATTACGCGATTGAGAAACAATTGACTTTGTTCGTTTCTTGGATTCTCATGGTGTTTCTCTCGAAAGCTCGAACTGGCACTTTCGTGTGTGGTTCGACCAGTGCGACACGACATATGCGCACGTCAACTGCTAATGCCTGTTAATTGGAGGAATTCCACAACCATGATACTCGGGGTAGATGCCAGTCAAGATTGCTCCACGATAGCCCAACTCTTGAGTGCTGACGGTCGTTCATTTGTTTGCCGCTATTACGCTAACTCTGGCAAGAAGCGCCTGACAACCGCAGAACTACAAAAGCTAAATCAATCGGGTCTGAAAGTCGTGGTTGTGTGGGAGGATGGGTTCCCCACCAAGCCAGGTTACTTTTCCTTCACGAAAGGCGTCGATGACGGAACGAGCGCGTACCAAGACGCTTTGCAGGTTGGCCAACCAATAAACACCCCGATTTACTTCGCGGTGGATTATGACGCTTCAGATTCAGAGTTGGCTGGCGTCCTCAATGATTATTTCGTCGGCCTGTCTACGGGCATACAGACTGCCAGTCAAGGCAAGAATGACCATCCAATAGGCGTCTATGGCTCCGGTGCGACTTGCGCGTTCATGCTGCGCAGAGGTCTGGCAACCTATAGTTGGTTAGCGATGTCTACTGGTTGGAACGGCAGTGACTTTTCAGACTGGAACATCCGTCAGTCAAAAGGCTCCACCTACGCAGGCATACAGGTGGATTACGATGAAGCTTCGAACGACCATTTTGGCGGTTTTTCGGTGGTGAGGGGACCCGCCTTACGTGGCGAGAAAGTCGATCTGTAAATCCATAGCTCGACATTCAGCAGATGATTGACCATAAGAGCGCCTTAGATGACTTGCACGAGGAAAGCATCCCCTAATCATCGAGTCGTGACCACGCCCCCTGTGTTGCAACTCGAATTGGTGCTGCGCCTTGCCGTCTTGGCACGGCTTTTTGGAGAGTGCTCCGCGAAGATGGTGGGGCCCGTTTCTATTTTTATGTGAGGAGTGCGGATGATGTTCATTGACCTGCACGCGCATTATCCAATGCACCTCGGCCTCCCAGTGTGCGCAGGAGAGGATCCTATTTCTAAAGCGGCTAAGCAGGCGCTATTCGATTTCGCGAATGAAGTGGATAATTACGAGCCGATAAACAAGCCACGTGTGACGCCAGAAAAGATTCTCGCTTCGGGAGCGACAGGAGTGTTCTCGGTGCTGTACGATCCGGAAGACGAGTTCCTTGTGGCACAGGAACCACATCCGATCGCGATACGCCACATTCAACAGCAAGCAAAGAATGTAGAAGAAGATGCATTAAAGAAGGGTCTTAGAGTTGCGAAGACGTTATCGCAAGTGGATGAATATATTTCCACATCACAACCTTTCCTAGTGCATTGTATGGAGGGTGGTCACGGACTATCAGCTGATCCTGGCAACGTAAAGGTGCTGGAAAATATGGGTGTGACGTACATCATCTTGGCACACCTTCGATACATGGGATTGGCCGGTTGTGCTAAGGGCTTGCCGTGCAAGACCGATTTTTGGCAGAATCTAATCAATCAAGAGCAAGATCCGAGAGCTGGTTTGTCAGATCTCGGACTCAAAATGCTTGAGGCTGTTTTGGGCTCCAGAACGATTCTGGATGTTACACACTGTTCAGATTTGTCTCGGCAAGACGTCAGACGCTTCTACGAGTCCACGGGATGTCATCGGCCAATCATCTCCTCGCACACTGGCGTACGAGCCCTAGCCAATTATGAACTAAACGTCAGCGATGAATGGATACGATTCATTGCCGATAGTGGAGGAGTAGTCGGAGTGATCTTCTTTCCATTTTGGCTGTCCGACGCCCCAGAACAAAGAAATGGACTGAGCTTAGTATTTGAGACGATCGACCACATACGGGCGATTGGGGGGGACGAATGTGTTGCGATTGGGACGGATCTAGACGGGTTTATCCAGCCTATTGACGAATGCAGGAGCTACTCCGAAATACCACAGTTTCTGGCGGCCATCGGGCACCATTACGAAAGATCTCCGCAGTTCCGTGACAAGTTATTGTTCCATAACGCTTTACGCGTGGTCCATGAATCATTGTCGTGATTTGCAGAGAGTTTAATTGGTCGGATGTCGGAGCGTATGGGTGATCGAGTCGATCATAAGGGTGTGCTGGGATTGGAGAACACGTGGAATATCTTCCAGACCGCCAATCCCTTCACTAATACAGACCCCTTCCCATGCGCCGACGAATCAACTACGCAGCTTCACAACGATTCGGCCCTTGAAATCCGGCAGTTCGTTCTTGCACTCCGTAAGCGCCCAACTGTGGGCGGGTTGTATCATCGTCCTTTTGGTCTAACTATCCCCGCGCACTGTCGAAACGAGTGGCTTCATTACGAAGTACTAAACCGCGATTGCGGAAGGTTGGGACGAGCGACTGTTGCTGCCGGGTACGGGCTCACCCCGACCTAGAGCAATACCGGTCAGATGCACACCGATTGTGATGCCCAATCCCCGTGCATCGACGTCCGACGCAGTAAGAGGATTCAGGAAGGCGGGTAGTTTGTTTACTGCTTAAGAGTACGATTCGGCCGAACGTTTGCAACTCATCGACACGAGAAATCCTATGGAGGACCAATGAGCGATCAGCAAGTAATTGTCCAGCCGGCCGCATTTCAAGAGGCGTACCAGAGGGATCCTGGCAGGCTCGATGAAACAGTAGATCGATCCATCGACAAAGCTGTAGGCGAGAATGAGAGCCTCCAACGTGCTCGTCTCGTAGCTGCGTGGAACAATGCTATGGGTGAGTTCCATGGCTCTGACAAGGGTCGTTTCGTCATGTCCTCGCCCCAGAACGGTATTGCCTCGCGCTTGCAGACGCTACTGGTGCAGAAGAGCAAAGAGAAGGGTTACGTGCAGCAAGTGAAGCCGGCCGAGACGGTATCCACGCCTAATGGCGACGTGTATTTCCCGGAAATACTCGAGGTGAAGTTCGATAATGATGACTGGTGGGGCTGGCTCAGCATGTCTTGGAAGCTGATTTTCAAGCCAACTAAACACGACTGGGTCGAACCGCCAACGCGGCCGGAGGAGATTGAAGACGATGCGAAGATTGCTATCTTTAGTGACTGGGGCTCCGGATTGTATGGTGCGCCTCCGATCGCGAACTCGGTCGCCAAACTAGATCGTTGCGATGTCGCCCTGCATTTGGGAGACACATACTACTCGGGATCCGATGACGAGATTCGTGATCGTCTCGTGGGGGATTGGCCAAAATGCAGTAGTAAGACGGTGAGTCGCACGTTGAACGGTAATCACGAGATGTATTCCGGCGGACAAGGTTATTTCAGTGCACTTTTCAGCGCACCATTCAAGCAGCCTGCAAGTTGTTTCGCGATGCAGAACTCCAAGTGGCTGCTCATCTGTCTCGACACCGCATACGTGGACTTCGATCTAGACCCAGCACAGGTGGACTGGGCGACAAAACTCATTGACTCGTCCGGAGGGAGAAAGGTGATCCTCTTTTCCCACCACCAGCCGTTCTCACAGATGGACAGCCAAGGACCTAACCTGCAAGCTGCCTTGCATGGCTTGCTGGACCAACAACGTATCTATGCATGGTATTTCGGGCATGAACATCGACTCATGATTTACGAACCGCACTCTCAGTGGGGAGTTAGGGCGCGCTTGGTTGGACACGGCGGCTTTCCGGAGTTTCGCGATACGGTAGAGGGTTGCGGTGGCGACGAGATTCATTTCGTCCACCTCGGCGCCAAGCCGTACGCGCCAGCGGCCGAACTGCTCGATGGCCCCAATGAGTACATTAGCGATGACCCCGCTGGCTATAGCCCACATGGGTATGTTGTGCTGGATTTTTCGGATGCGAAGGCATTCGAAACTTACTACGCACCAGGCGGCGAAACGATCCGCGGCCGAAGGGAGCTGTGACGTGGCATGGCGAACTTGAATGATGCTTACCGTAAACGATTTCTGGCTGCTTATGGCGCTCTGGACATTGAACCAGCACGTGCGCGGTACCGCGCGATCGTTGGCACTGATGATTTTCCGGACACCGCCGAAGGAAAGTTGGCTGCCAGTGCCATTCAGAAATTGAAGGCAGGCGATGAGGAAGGCCCGACTCCGCCCGAACTCGCTGCGCTCGAATACTTGATCCGGCTGGTGCGCCCCGCGCCGTTATTTCGCAACGGCACGCCCGACGCGATGCCCCTGCCGGAGTTCCAACGTGCTTTTCCTGGATGGGACGCTTTTCGGCGAGTAACCCCGCCATGGGCGTACGCGGTGGGCCGCATAGAGCGGGACAAGAACAATCCGGCGGGCACAGGTTTTCTTGTATCGGAGAGGCACCTTGTGACGAATAATCACGTCCTAGACTTCATTTCATTCGGAGTGCGAAAGCTGGCTCAAGGGCAGGCCGTGGTGCGTTTCGAATGGGAGTACGAGTGCCCCCCGACCGAAGGCCCGGTTGATATCCTGCGAGTAATTGCGTCGCACCCCACGCTCGATGTGTGTGTACTGGAGACCTCTCCCGTTGATATGAGTCGACGCTGCCCGCTGAGAATTGCCCAGACCGTTCCCGACGTACATGCGGGCGTTGTGGCGATTGGTTACCCTTTCAATGACAGCAACCGAAACCCCCTGTTTATACCCGAAATCTTTGGCAACAGCTTCGGCGTCAAACGAGGCGCTCCCGGCTATGTCACTGGCATTCAACCTTCCAGCGAGATGTTTTTCCACGACTGTTCCACTTTGGGTGGGAATTCGGGTTCTCCGCTGGTTTCTATTCAAGATGGAGCCGTGTACGGGGTGCACAGCGGTGGCGGCTTCCTGTGGCGAAACGAAGCGGTCGATTGCGTCTCATTAAACAAATTTATCAGTGCTATCTAAAGTGGAACATGCCAAACCGAGGTCTCATCATCGCCATCGAGAATTACCCAGCGTCGGAAGGTCTGTTCAGCCGCACACTATCTGGCACCCACCAGGCAGCGAAAGATTTCTACCGTTGGCTAGTCGATGTCAAGAAACTGGATCGGGCTTCGATTTTCATCTGTTCGGATGGCAGTTTGCAGGACCCAGAACACCCCATCACCCTATCCAGACCTGACGGTTCGTCGGTTACGCTGGTTGCAGGTGCGTCACGCTCTGAAGTAATTCGCGCGATTACCAGCCTGATCGATGTGGGGCAGGATCAGACTGAAGAGCTATATGTTTATTTCAGCGGTCACGGCTTTGGGTACCAAATATCACAGTATCAACTCGGCGTGGATGTATTAATCACGTCAGAGTTTCATAAGCAGGCCGATAGCGGCGGCGCCTGTCTCAAGCTCGACGAGTTGCGAGCGCGTCTGTACATGTCCGTTGGTGGCCGTGATCACTACTACATCATCGATGCATGCCGTAACGTGGTGACTGAAGGCGCTATACAGGTCCTGGGACTCGGCATCTCGCCGCCCTTGGCCCAACTCGGGTTTCCCACGATGTACACGCTGTACTCCGTAAGGTACGGAGAATCAGCTCCGCTCAATGCAAAGTTCCCAACCGCCCTCAAATCCGGTTTGAGCGGCACAGGCCACGCGAAAGGCTGGGTCGGCGGGGAAATGTACGTTAAGTTCGACCTATTGTGCGACTACGTGGATGACGCCTCCAAGCCGCCGAGGATCGACTCGCGCCGGGAAGGGAACGGCAGCGGAACACTAGTAAAGCTGCCTTTGCAGAGCGTTCTCTCCGACTGCGTGGTGACTGTCGACGGCGCTAGTGCAAATGATCGATTCGAATTGGAAACGATTTCTGGGTTGACTTCCAAGCACGACACCTTTACGGGGCCGTCGTTCTCTATGAAACTCGAGCCTAACGACCGGACCTATTCGTTTCGGCTAACTAGCGGTGGTACCACGTACGAGCTCTACGACCCACCGCCCACCGTAGTCCTCGATTTCTATGCCTCGTGTGTCCTGAAGTTTCGGCCTCTCTCGGGCGCAGAGCTCGAAAAGGAAAAAGAGGCGCATGCAGCCTTGGGACACGCCGTGGATGCGGAATTGAGTGTCACTTTCGAGCCGTTTACGTCGGATGTCGTCCCAAGCAATTCTCCGGAATGGCAAGTTGATCTGGAAAGCCTCCAAACCGGCAAGGTGATTCCCCTTCAACGGGGAGTCGGCCAGACTAAGCAGTCCTTACCGAGCGGAGCATACGTTGCGAGATTGCGCGAAGACGGGGTGACAGCAGCACGGAAATTGGTCAGATTACAGCCAGGGGCGACTCAGACTCTTGACTTGGTGCATCGGGAATCGACGCCAATTCAGGCAGGAATACTACAGGCCGTCAACTCGGACCCGCAGGTACCTGTTCCAGACTTCTCTGAAACCCTCGGTCCAACAGCGCACTGGGATCTCCAGTTATGGCTCGCCTACCTTGGTGCAGCCCACATCATGAAAAGACCGGATATGTATTACAAACTTGGCCAGATTTCACTAGACTCGCTCGACGACGTATCTGCGGGTCAGTCAGTAGCTTTTGTGCTCGCTGTTGCGCCGGGAGGCGCACCGAAGTTCGCCGTGCATCAGGGAAGCTCGGTGTCCTGGTCGGAAATGAATGCCGTTGGGCCCGTGCCCGATCTTTATCAAGGACGCTTGCCGCTACACCCAGGATCGACGCTAATTTCTATTCTCCGGCCAGAGCTGCCGCCGCTTACGTTCGCGTCAGGCGGTCTTCCCAATCGGGCAACTCTATTCGTTTTGGCTCCGGATGTCAGCGGCAGGCTCGGTGTTCAGCAGTTCTTTTTGCCGCTTTCGTACTTACCACAGCAAGGCGAGGAGTGGTGGGATCGAGACCCACGCTCGAGCCCGTCGAATCTCAAGCTTGTGGGGTTGATTTCCCTTGCACAACGCAGATTCGCGCTTCGCAAACCAGTGGCACCCGGCCAAGGAAAGATGCAGCAAATCTGGGAACAGCTATTGCAGAGCGAATGGACCGATCCCGTCTTCGGTCTGCTTGCTTTGTACGACACGGTTCGTACGGGCGTTCCGTACGATTCACGTTTTTCAACTGAAGGAGTGCTGCGTAATCTCACGCGAGATTTTCGAGAATTGCCCGATGTCGCCATACTGCGGCGCATCATCACGAAGCAATCGGATTTGAAACTAAACGGAGTGCCGTTGTTTTTAGATGGGTTGCTCGCGAGCAGGCTGTCTGATGAGTTGCTTCCATTGCCTACGAGCGATCTGGATTTTAACAGTTCATATACGTCATGGCGGAACGCGGTCACCCCGGTAACTGCGCAACATGCGAAAGCCTTCAGCCAGTGATTCGGATCTTGGTTGTGAGCGCAGGCCTGAATACGAGGTCCTCAAGGAATATGCATATCACGGCCCCGAACGTAAGGAAAGCTAATCAAATCAAATTGGTTCTAACATCTTCGGAAGGGGAAAGTGACTCGGAATGACAGAGACGACTAACACCATGCGTTCGCGATTCTTCATTTGTCTGGGAGAGCCGGCACATTCGACTATTCCGAGGTTCCAATCAATGGCGCGGCACTGCTGAAATATTCTGAATGTTCCGGGACAGCGCTAACTGACCGCTGTCGTGTTGAGGCGACGAAATGGCCCCACTGAGCAAGTACAGATATGATCCAGGTGACGCATCGCACCTCTGTCTAAGTAATGGCTGGTTCACTGACGACGATGCCCGTTACTGCCTATTTCGCGGTGTGAACATATCCTCCAAGGGCAAGCGATATCCCTTCCTGCCGTTTGCATTGCCAACAATGACTCTATTGCCAGCAGAGGCTGAGGCCCTAGATTTGCCAGCCGAGCATCTGCGAGCCGGTCTCAAGGCTTTGTCGGACGTGGGCTTCAACGTTATAAGACTCATCGTGCCGTGGAAAGCCGTTGCTTCAACCTTACCTACGGGAAAAGAACTCGAGCCAAATGCGAAGCGCTATTTGGCAAATCTCCAAGAGGTTATCCGACAGTTTCAAGCCTTGGGAATGTTTGTGATCGTGGACTTTCACCAGGACATTGCCCATGACCTATATGGCGGCGATGGATTTCCAGACTGGGCGATGGGAGTCGACGACGATCACGAGCTACCCGACAGCATTCCACGCCCCGACAAGCACTGGCAATCTCGCTACTATTTCAACGACCTTGTCAAGAATACCCTGCGTTCCTTTTGGGATAACAAAACTACCAATCTCAACTTTGGCGCGAATGAGATCGCCGTTCAACAGCGCATGATTGACGCAATGGCTGCAACTGCAGAGTATCTCAGGGGAGATCCGGTTACTAGCCGGGCGATTCTTGGCTACGAACTATTTAATGAACCGGCAAATGCTCCTCCGCCGTTCGGATTCGGTAAGCGCAAGTTTGAGGAAGGGAAACTTGCTCCCTTTTACAACGCCGCACTAACCGCTCTCCGCCAGAAGGATTCGAAGGCATTTGTGCTGATCGAGCCGAGAGTTGACTGGAATATTTTTCCTTCAAACGTTTGCGAATTGCCGTTCCCCTTGCCGTCCGGTTGGTTGGACTGGCTACCTTTACCCTTTGCCAATGCCGACCAGATCGAGTCATTCTTACCAAGAGTTTGTGATGACGACCGATTAGTATTTGCTTTTCACTACTACGATCCATGGACGATCCTTTGGTCATCGATTGGACAACCTGACAAAATGTCGAACAAGCAAGCTGAATGGCCGGCGATTTACCGGACAATGCTAGCAAAGGCAAAACAGCTTGATATGGCTCCATTCATTACAGAATTTGGAGCGGATCATGATTGGGACCGCTTTGGTTGCGACCTTGATCCTAATCGTAACCAAACCCAAGAGTATCTTGATCTCGCGTATTCACAGCTCGAGGCAAATCTACTAAGTGGCACTCAGTGGGTCTGCGATCTGTACTATGACCCGACTACCGGCGACGCGAACTGGAATCAGGAGAAGTTCTCAATACTAGATCAGCATGGAAATCTGCAGGCAGGCACGGATAAGGTCATTGCTCGGCCATATCCACAGCGCAGCTCGGCAATTCCTCGGAATATCTTGTTCGATTCCAAGAAAAGCCAAGGCATCATCATTCTTCAAGGCAAGCCGGTAGATGCTCCCACTGTTATCTTCGTGCCTAGGGTGATTCATTACCCCGATAAGTTTGAAATTCACACGGCCAGCGATGATTTCGACTTTTGCTGGAACGATGATAATCAATTGTTGTACTGGCAACCTGGACTTAGTGATGGCCCACACTTTGTAATTATTTGTAAACCAGGTCAATGTGACACTGGGATGTTGCCGGGTGATTTAGCCTCTACTGAACTGATATCGGCCGTTTACCCTTGAGAAGGTGCTAGAAACCCGATTCGCGAAGGGCTGCCGTGGAGGTGTCGAGGGTCATTGGTGCGCTGGATCAATGCGAAGTTGGCACAATCGTCGCAGTTTGTGCGCAATCGGGTCAAGGTGAAATAGGTTATGCCGAGCGAGAATGAATCAACCGCGCCTGAACTGAGATTTGTCAAAGCTGTCGGCAGTGGGTTTGCGGTTGACGACAGAGCGTTTCGAGTCGTAGGCGTCAATTGTTATTTCCTAGCATACTGTTCGGCCTCGAGCCAACGAGCCATCATTAATGTTGCAAGCGAGATGGGCGTGAACACCCTTCGGTGTTGGGGCTTTCTGAATGTTGATAGCCGAGTGCCTGCAGACATTGCGTTCCAGTTTTTGGACAGCGGGTCCATCAGGGTCGACCCTGGGCCCAATGGTCTGGAGCGACTGGATCAGTTGATCGAGACCGCCGAAGCGAACAACCTGCGCCTGATCCTGCCCCTTGTGAACTATTGGGACGACCTGGGCGGAATGCGCCTGTACTTAAAGTGGCTCGGAGTTTCAGGAGGAGTGGAAGAATTTTATAGATCCCCATTGGCGATAACGGCGTATCAGAATTGGGTTACGGCACTCCTCACACGTCGGAATACGCGCACAGGGCGTCTATACGGGGAGGAACCGGCAATATTGGCGTGGGAGTTGGCGAACGAACCACGCTGCGAGATACCTGGTGGTCGCGAGTTGCTCTTGGACTGGATTGATGAGATGAGCCGGTTCGTAAAAACCCTGGACAGTAACCATCCGGTGGCGGTGGGGGATGAAGGATTTCTTCAGCATGCCGATACGCGGGACGATCTCTACAACGGATCGCACGGCGTCGACGGCGAAGCGATACTGAATTGTGGGACAATCGACTTCGGGACGTATCATTTCTATCCGGAGAGCATGAATCATGCTGCAGAATTCCTGCCGGTGTGGGTTGCGGATCACGTCGGGGCGGGCCAACGCGCAAACAAACCGATGCTCCTGGAAGAATACGGAGTGAAGATCGACGGTGAGAAGATTGCTTCCACATCCGACCGCAACAGATGCTATGCCAACTGGCTCGATGCGGTGTATCAGCTTGGTGGTGCAGGCGACCTGCTCTGGATGCTCGGTGGCAGCGCGCCAGATACCGCAGGATTCCGAGACGACTATACGGTCTTCAACGCAGCGGAAATACCTGCGATCGCGGCTCACGCTGATGAAATGCGAAAAGCCACGTCCGAGGGGCTGACCTGAGAGCACCTGATCTGTCATCTTATTCATGGCCGGACTAAAGATCGAGCACTAGAATTCAGGGAGCGGAACTATATCCTTCGACTCGGTCATCCAGAGAGCGGCCGCAGCGCCAGTTTTTGGGGGCCGTTATATCGGCGGTGCTTACACTTTGACTGGCGCCGAGGCAGCCTTCTTGCACGCCAGTGGATGCAAGATTCTACGCACAATGGCACTAGAAATTCTGTCTCGAGCGTCCAGGGAGGGAACACGAAGGGTCAGGCGGATGCAAACAACGCGGTGCAAGCTGCCCGAGATCTTCTAGTACCTGCTGGAACAGCGATCTACGCTGACATCGAAGGATCCTAGTCCCCGACCGTTGACTGGTTACGCGGTTGGGCTAATCAAATTGTGGCCCTACGCTACACGCCGGGATTCTATTGCGATCCAAGATTGGCATCTCCGCTCGAGAAAGCGTTCTGCGTGGCCCAGGGGCTGGAACCCGCAGTTGCCGCGGCCTTGTTGTGGACCATGCAGCCAGAGCCCAATCCGCAATGTCAGCCTGCGCGCCAAGCACCGGCATTCAACCCAGCCCGCCCGGGATGTGGCGGCAAACGTAGTCCTATGGCAATATACCGAGGATTGCTGGGAGGATACTTTAGGCCGAAAGGCAGGAGTCGATATGGATCTTGGCACCGACGTGGCGCTTGCGTCGATGTGGTGATTCACGTTTGAGGTATTGCCAGCTGGACGGAGTTCACTCAAGTGGTTGAGCGGGAGGTCTGGTCCTCAGGAGTCAAACAAAGGCTTCCGTCAGCGCCTGAACTCTCGAGAAAATATAGCCGTCCCCCCACGGGGGCGAGTTGATGTCTCCTCCAGCACCAGCTGGCCTACAGCTTGCTCCGTGCGAAAGCCTCTACTCCTCTACTCCGCAGGTGGTTCGATTTGATTGGCCGGCCGATACGGCGGAACTGAAAACCCGGAGCTGAGGGGTGCCTGTTGTACCGGCGGATTTCCGGGAAGCTTCACCCAAACCTTCCACCCGGCGCCCTGTGCATACTCGCGATAGTCGCTGTAGCCCGATGCACTAGGCTGCCACTGTTGGTCACTGCCTCCAATGCGGACATACAGCTCGCCACTTCGGCCAGTGACACGGGCCGCGTAAATGCCCGAATACTTCGCGTTCTCCTGAAAGTCGACTTTGCTGCCGGCGTTGATGCCCGCGACCTTACGCGCATTGATCAGAGCCTTGATCGTGTTCTGCAGGTCCGGGCCCCAGTCGAAATAGTGCTTCCAATAAACACAGGGCACCCCCGGATGAGTCAAGATTTGAGCATAGGCCTGCTCCACCTGCCAGTTGTTGGCGAAAGAGTCAAACATGTGGTCCTTCTGCGGCGTGCCATCGTCGTTGGTGCGATAACCCGTATCGTGGTTCTCCACAAACGTTACCGATCGGTTTTTCCACGGCTGTCCATCGGTCGTGTCGCCTACCATCCCGATTCCGTTGCCAAATCCATACAGGGCTGAATAATTCCCGGAGTTGATCGACTTCAAGCTGAATTGGGTGGTGAAATCGAAGACGCTGCTCGAGGTCTTCAAGTGATCAGCGTTGCTGGCTGCGGCATTTGTCGCCGTCTCCCACATCCATCCTCGCTGCTGAGAGTGCTTGTCCCAATCATATTCACCAACGGAGAACGTCGGCTGCGTAAGCCGGTTATAGACCGCAATCCACTTAGCTTGGTACCCGTGCGCCATGTCGTAGCGCCATCCTCGATAACCTAGCGACTGTAGTTGCAGCAGATAGCGCTCGATGTCCTTGCGTACCCGCGGATCGGTATGCGCGATATCGCGGAATGAGGGGTAGTTATACGTACCTTCCGGCCGGTAGTCGGCAACCTCCTCGCAGTCGCCACGCTGATCCGCTGAAATGTTTGTGATCCCGGAGGCCACGTTGCTGAACGCCTCATCCGTGCGGCAGATCGCCCAGGCACCCCAGTCGGGATTCTTAAAGTCAGCCCAGGTGGTCTCGCCGTCGCGATGATTGATTACAACGTCGGCTACAGGCTCGACCCCATTTTGTAGCAACGCTACAAGCGCAGCGCGATGCTCGTCCAAGGTGCCGTAGCTGTTGTCCAGGCGAAAATATTCTTTGGGGTTGTAGCCGGCGCTCAACTCGCCCGAATATGACGCCGGGGGCATCCAGATCAGATTGAATCGGCCTTCACGGATCGCCGGCGCCACACTTTGGACGATGGCGTACCAATGTTTATCCCCATAGCTCGGGAATTGCGTCTGGTGTCCGTGCCGGTAGGACTCCCAGTAAAACCCTTGCAGCATGACTCGATCATCTTCGAATCCTGCCTGGCCCCAGAGTGCGGCACCGCAAGCCAGGAACCCGAGAAGCACGATTGCAGTGATCCGGCGCCGCCACGAAAAGATCGCAGCCTTTGTGACTTCCGAAAGGGGAATCATAGTGATGAACTCCCTTTAAATTGGTAGGTCTCTGACCATAACACAGAATGCCCGACGCCTCGATTGGCTCAGGAGGGCATGGAAAACTTCGCCGTACGACTGAAATGGAGAAACCTCAACATTCAAGGTCATGAGAGCCCTCATGCGCAAAGTGGGTTGGTGTCTTCGGCGAAAGTACGCAAGGCGGAAACGGAGCGTTCGAGTCGAAAATGCCTGCGAGTATAAGAAACAGAAAACCCTCGACGATCTCACGCATTGACAGGGGTCAGATAAGGGTCACATAAAATTGGTCTCCCTGTATAAGTTTACCCACGCCAGGCAGGCGTCCAACCGGCAATGGCAGCAGAAACGCGTCAATTTCCTCAGGCCGGATGACAAAGAGCCCATCGGGTTTGCGCCAGTCAGAGGCGAGCTTGGCTAAGAACTTGTTTGGCGCTACTCCCGCAGAAGCTGTCAGACTCAATTCTTCGCGAATTTGCTGCCGAATCGTGCGCGCAACCAGGGTAGCTGTCGCCAAGCCGGTCTTGTTCTCTGTGACGTCGAGATATGCTTCGTCGAGAGACAGTGGTTCTATCGGGCAGGAGGTCTGGCGAGAGGGCATCTACGAGCAGATCCGAGAGATGATGCCGTTGCAAGGCGGCTTAAGCGTCGAGCGCATGTGCGAGCTGGCGCCGGTGAGTCGGGCTAGCTTCTATCGCTGGCTAGAGATGCCAGCGTCGGTGGAAGAGGAGATGGAGGTGCGATCTTTGATTCAGCAGATCGCGATAGAACACCGGCGGCGCTAAGATACCGGCGGGTTGCGGCGGAACCACGCCGCCGCGGCATGGCGGTAAATCACAAGCGGGTAGCGCGGATTATGCGGGAGGATAACTTGCTGGCGGTACAACCGCGGCAGTTCGTGGTGACGACGAAGTCGGACCACAAGCTGGAGATCTATCTCAACCTGGCCCGGCGCTTGAAATTGACTGGGGTAGATCAACTGTGGGTGGCCGACCTCACCTACATTCGGCTGAAAACCGAGTTCGTTTACCTGGCGGTGATTCTAGACGGATTTTCGCGCAAGGTCGTGGGTTGGCAGCTGGAGCGAACCCTGGCCACGAGTCTGGCGCTGGGTGCATTGCAACAAGCGATCGCAGCACGCCGGCCAGGACCCGGTCTGGTTCATCATTCCGACCGCGGGGTGCAATATGCCAGCGAAGACTATGTGGCCTTTCTGCAAAGACATGGGATGATTCCGAGCATGAGCCGTCCGGCAAATCCTTACGACAATGCCAGCTGCGAGAGCTTCCTGAAAAACCTTGAAGCGAGAGGAAATCTACGCCAACCAGTATCGCGATCTCGATCACTTGCGCGGCAACATCGAGGAGTTTATCGAACGCTACTACAATCGACAGCCGATTGCATTCTGCGGTGGGCTACCGTTCCCCAGAAGAATTTGAACAGCAAGCGAAGCGTAAAAATTCCATGACACAGTTGTGCGGTCCCAGCTTGGAGTTTGCTCAAGAACCGAGGAGAAGATTTCTACGAGGATGCTGGAGCAGGGGGACTCAAACGCCGTCCCCTGCTCCAGACCTCATCCCCGGCTAGTTATAACGGCAGATGACTGAGTTCAATGGCACGTGTGTCATTCAAAACTGTCTCAACGAAGGGGTTCACCCCAGATAGGTGTGCCTTAAGTGTGCCGTACGCTTCGGTCCCATGTGAGCTAAAGTGCTTCGTTTCAATACCAGGTCAAAACGCTTCCGTGCGGGCTCGGTTGTGGGTAAGTTATTGATTTTGCAATGGGAAGAAATATCTGGCCTCTCCGACCCTCGACTACTCTTAATCAGTAGGTTGAAGGTTCGATTCCTTCCGCGCTCACCATCTTGTTATCAGCAACTTACGAGAGTTTTGAATGAACTGCTGACGCCTACCGAGTCAGTTGGTCTGGCATTGTGCAGCATGGCGATCTCATTTCCGATCAGGAAGATACGCCTGAGGCTGTCAGAAATGTGTGCCGTGAGTTTTGCAAGGGTCAGTTGACCCAGATCTAATCCTATTATTATGTCTTATTATGTCCTTGACGAGCAGGTCGTTGGCGGTAGCGTTCGATCCAAATGCGCCATAGCTGTGCCGAGATTGAGGTTGTTCCCAAGCTCCGTGGCGAATCCGTGAATTGATTCAGTATCTCCGGCTCGGCTAGCTCTCACGCTGGGAGCAGCTATGCAGCAAGATCACTAAGACATCCAGCGTGATGCCGATGTGGAAGTAGTCGGGCTCGATGGCAAATGCTACGGCAGAAAATGCCACAAACGCGACCGGCGTCGCAAGCCAGCAGCAGGTCTGATGGCGCGGCCGCTGAAGTTACTCACGCTCACGCAACTCCAACCACTTGCGAAGTTGCCAGTTTGGCTTCCGCTTCAATAACTGCGGCACGACTACCGAACCAGATCCCCACGAGGAACGGATCGCAAGTGCGAGCATGACTAGCGCGCGTGGATCGACCCCACTCACGGCAAGCAGCTGCGCCGCCACCGCACCGACGTTCCGCGAAACCAGGCCGACGGCCAACTGGAGATCGATGCCCTACCGATCCAACTTTCAACATCGCCGTATCTAGGGAGGTTCGTGCGGCTGGCCATTTCTACGCATAGCCGACTAATGAGATGGTCCGCCGCTTGATTCATCTGCGTAAGCAGGCTGATCGTAGCGGCAGCTTTTGACAAGGAGGATCATCGATATGCAGATAAAATCAGTTGGCATTGATCTCGGCAAGACGACCTTTCACCTAGTAGTCCTCGGCGAAGCCGGCAAGGTGCTGGCGCGAAAGAAGTTCACCCGACGACAGTTGCTGACGTACACCGCGAACATGCCTACATCGCTGATTGGACTGGAAGCCTGTTCCGTCGCGCACTTTCTCGGCCGCGCGCTGAGGAAGCAGGGGCATGATGTGCGGCTAATTGCAGCACAGTTCGTAAAGCCGTTCGTAAAGAAGACAGTCGAAGACCAGATTGAAGGACTCAGCCGCGAGTTGGAGCGTATCTCTGCCGGCGATGGGGGCTGTACTCGCCTCCGGCGAATCCCCGGGGATTGGACCAATCGTGGCCACGGCCATCGTTGCTGCCATCGGCAACGGCGCAGCCTTTCGCAAGGGATGCGACTTTGCTGCCTGGCTTGGGGTCGTGCCACGGCAGTATTCGACAGGAGGTAAAACCGCTTCGAGCGGGTGGCCGTAAACAGCTTCATCCAAGCGGTCTGCTCGTGTCCACCATTCTTCAATCACTTACAGATCCTCCCCACTCTCGTTTGGTAGCAAATTCCCTCTGCGCTTTTCTTGGAGTCAACGGAGCCGCTCACGGCAGGCCCCATACTGCGAACGGTCCGTTGATTCGTGTCTAGGTTTGTTCAGTTGTTGCGGTTCCGGCTGTGTCTGTGGGCCGCCGGCTGACTCATCACACCGCAGCGAGTGCGGCCGCAGCTTTTGACTTGAGTATCTGAGCCTTAGTCTGCGCCTCGCGCTCGGCTGCCTGCCGCTTTTCCTTGGCCTTCTCCAACTGGGCCTGTATCTTGGATTCGAGTTGGTTGATCTTCTGTTCGAGCTTCTTCTTACGATCGGCTTGGGCCTGGGCGTGCTCGGCCTTCATCTGCGCCAAGTCGGCCTTCATCGCGGCAATGTTTTCCTGATGGACCTGGTGCCTCACGTCTGAAAGCGCACGACGAAATACGATCCCGCCGATCGCGTCCATGCGCGTATCCACAGGTGTTGTCCAATCCTCTTCAACCTCAGCAACAACAGCCACTTTGCCCGGCGACAACGCTGCGGACACATCGTCGACGAAGTCCTCGCCAACCGCAGCATTGGTTAAGTCGAAGGCCGCACCACCGGTTACACCCGCCGTCGCGCCCACCGCTAAGCCGACTGGTCCAAATAAGACTCCAATCAGACTCCCGAAAGCGGTGCCGGCAAGGGCGCCGAGCGGTCCAACGTCATCGCTCCGTCTGATCGCAGCGGTTCCGTCTGCTTTTTTCGCCACGACTACGTGGGCGTACATGCCAATACTTCCTTCACTATCAAGTTGGTTCAGCGCTCTCTCGCCTTCGTATGCTTTGGCTTCATTGTCAAAAACCACTACCAGCATCCTGTCCATGATGATCTTCACTCCTTCTTGCATTTGGTGGTTGCGTTCTAGTTTGGTACCCCGTGTGACTGCTACTCTCGCAAGCAATGAGGTTGACAGCACATCACGAGATACAGTGTTTTGCTATCTCGAAAGGGTCTGTGAACAAGTACCCCATTGGGGTACACCGGCGCTAAGGTGTTTATGTTCGGTTTCTGTCTCACGATCCACCGTACGAACTTCCTCCAAGTCCAGAACGACGCTGCAATCTGACGCCTCTGCCACACGGTTTTCTGCAGCCTTGACAAGTGTTCAATTTGGATTCGACCACTCAGAGTGATGAAGACGACGCCGTTCACCGCCGATCTTTCGATCCTCGGAGTGATCGTGCTTTTCTGAAGGCGTCCCGTCCCCCGGTGCAAGGCGCACGTCAAGTGCCAATCTCAAGTCGTTGAAAGCAAGAGAAGACGCCGGGGGTGCAATCGCGAAACGTCGCGAGTTCGACGAGAACGCGTCAACATATCGTCAGTGACGTCAACGTATCGTCAGCGACTTGACGATGTGGCTTAGTTCAAGCGGTGTCGCTCTTGAGGGCTCGGATCTTTGATTCCAGTGTGGAAACCGGAATGCCTAGCTTCGCGGCGCCGCCGAACCGTCCGGAAATGCGTCCGTGACATTCTGCCAGCGCAGCTTCGATGATTTCTTCTCCTGCGTTTCAAGCTCTCAAGTCAGCGTAGTGGGCCAAGATGGCAGCCCCGCGCGAAACCAAAACATTTTGGAATGTGACTGGGCGGGGACAGCGCTTCGCGTGCAATTTTGGCAGCTCCGTAGACTACTTCCCTTCTCCTCTGTTCGGGCAGTCGACGCAGACGCTGAATAACTGGCTGGGAAGCGGCGGCCAGAGCGGAGGCATCAATCCGCTATACGAGATTGGCGGCCCGCGCTCGGTGTAACTGGCGGTCAAGCTTCAGTTCTGAGCCGCATCAGGGATGCTGCCCGTTCTGACAATACGACGCGTGTGTGGGACCGATTGTCGTCATCAGCCTTAGAACTTGTCGTGCATTTTTCGAGAAAGGCCGATGTGCCCTCCTTCTCGTCTTCTGTCGGGTGGAGATCGGTATCAGCCTCGTTCAGCTCTATGGCAGATAGAATCGCAGGGTGGAGTAGACCACCAGGTCTTCGCCTTGCGGGGTCTGGCCGATTCCACTCCACAGGCTGCGATGTATGTAGACGACCTGGTTTCCATATTGTATCCGACCGAACTCTCCCTGATGGAGGCGGTACCAAAACCCAGCCGTAGTCTCGTAAATGTTGCGATTTGCGCCGCTGCAGGTATTCAGCGCGACTTCGTTGGTGCAGCTTGCGTAGCTGACCAGAGGAGAACCGTAACCGGCAGGCACCAGCTTACCAGCGGAGTCCACCGCGGTGTACGCGTAGCGCCCTGCGTACTCGTCGCCGAAATAGGTGTAGAAATCGAGGCGCGGATTGCGGTGATATTCAATACCGCCCATGATCCGCCCCTCACGCAGCGGGCGCATGGCGCCAGTTGTGGGATTCAACGTGACATCCGGCAATCCCGCTGCACCATAGCGTCCGATACCCTGGCCCGCGAACCCTTCGGTCACGACATCCACTTTTCCTTTCACCACCGGCATGATCGCGGCGAAACCAACTCCGTAACCTGTGGTTGTACTCGTATGTCCATTCGTGGTTGCGGTGGAAGCAATCCGGTCACGGAACAGGCGGCCCAGGGCCTTGATCTCGAAGTGTCCCCAGCCAGGCTCAAAGGCGACCTTTGCCATGAAATCTGGAGCCAGCGTCGTTGAATTACCACTACTGTAATTGGCGAGGAAGGGAAGAAGCAGGACACCGGTTGATGCGTTCTGGCTCGTGTTCAATCCCATGGTGTTCGCAGGAACGAAGGCTGCTGAAAACGTATTCTCGGGGTCGTCGAATTCGAACGCTGCCCAGATCCCATTATGAAAGTTTCTGGTCACGCGAACCGCTCTCTCCCGCGTCCAAGTGAAACCCACTACATAACTGCCGTCCGAGGTGCTTGGGATGAACTCCGCTCGGGTTGCTATCCCATGACGGTTGGTGGTCATCAAGGACCAGAACTGACCGGCAGTTACAGTCCAGCCCGACTCCTTGTCGACCTGTACAAAGGCTTGCCGCAGGCGTGGAGTCCACCCGCTCGCTTGTACGAAGTTGGCGGTCGGCGCTGCTCCCAGAAAGTCCGTTTCGTAGTATCCAGTCAGCTTGGTGGTGCTATTGAGGTCGGCTTGCACCAGCAGGCTCAGACGCGAATCGCGTGCCGATCCTCGGAACTCGCTCAACTTTGAGTTCGAAGTTCCGTTTAGGGGAATGCCTGAGTAGGTGCTCGAGATGTCTGCATTTTCATTCCGAGTGCGCACGAGAGCGGTGGCCTCCAGAAATCCGCCGGGAGTGAAGGTGAGCCCCTTGTAGCGGAACTCGGTCGGCGATTCGAGGCTCTTCACCCTGCTGTCCTGGGCCTGCAACGACTCGCTAACGGTCCCGACGGAACTCCTCAAGTCGGTCAACTCTCTGTTGGCCTGGACTGCGCTTTCCTGTGCCACAGTGGCTTGCTCGCTGTTTTTTTGCACCGACACCTGCAATTGGTTCTGTTGCTGTTGCAAGAGCTGCACGCTGTCTTGCAAAGATTTCTGCAACCGCTCGATTTGGTCTTGCTGCTGCTGGATCTGCGTCTGCGCTTGATCAAGCCTGCCTTGCAGCGCCTCCACCTTTCCGGAAAGGTTTTCCGTGGGCTTCCTTTTGCTCTTTTGAGCCGTAGTGCCTGACTTTGCAGTGTGCGTGGGCGGATCAGGGGTTTGCGCCACGGCGTTGACTGCCAGCAATGTGGCCAGTGTGGTCGATAGCAATGATTTAGCGATTCTTGACATCTACGTTTCTCGCAGGCAATGAATTCCGTACTGGTTACAAACTCTTTGACGATCACTCCTTGGGTGCTTCTAATTGATCGCGGACATGTCTCACACCCAGTGCGTTAGGTAGTAGATTCCGATGACCACGAATACCGCCGTTGTCTTGATACAAGTCACAACGAAAATATCTTTGTAGGACTGCTTATGTGTCAGCCCACACACCGCCAGAAGCGTGATGACCGCGCCGTTCTGGGGCAGCGTATCCATCCCTCCGCTGGCCATGGAGGCGACTCGGTGCAGGACCGCCATCGGGATATGGGCGGCATTGGCTGCGGCGATGAACCGATCCGACATGGCCGCCAACGCAATACCCATTCCGCCGGATGCCGAACCCGTGATTCCTGCGAGTACGGTCACGCTGACAGCTTCGTTCACGAGTGGGTTGGGGATGTGCCCCATGGCGTCCCGGAGAACGAGGAACCCTGGTAGA